>Ga0123353_10003563_pt1 | contig 19722 bp, 13 predicted proteins | sample TergutLab28metaG_3_FD_92763 | JGI IMG/M metagenome (GOLD analysis project Ga0123353, IMG submission 92763) | Labiotermes labralis P3 segment gut microbial communities from Petit-Saut dam, French Guiana - Lab288 P3 | ecosystem: Host-associated > Arthropoda: Insects > Digestive system > Gut ... | reverse complement strand
GTCCCGCCGCTGCTATCATTCCTTCGCTCAAACCGAACTTCATCTGCCGCGGCTGCAAATTCGCAACACAAACCACCAGACGACCAATTAAGTCCTCCGGTTTGTAAGCGGATTTAATCCCCGCAAACACATTCCGCCGTTCATCGCCGCCGAGCGACAGCGTCAGTTGCAGCAACTTGCGCGCCTCCGGCACCTCCTTCGCTTCAATCACGCGGGCAATCCGAAGGTCGACTTTTGTAAAATCGTCTATCGAAATATATTCCGTCAACAACGGCTCCGCTTTCAAGGTCTCATCGGAATCAATATCGGAAACCGGACTTTCTGTTGCTGGCTCTTCTTTGCTTTCTTCAATAATCCTTTCCACTGCCTTCGAGTCAACTCTCGTCATAAGATGTTTATACGTATTGACTTTCATTCCAAGCAGCGGTTTCTTTGCTGCGTCCCATGAAGATAAATCATCGCCGAGCAACTCTTCTACCTGCGCTTTCAACTTCGGTAAAACCGGCGCAAGATAAATCACAATTTGCCGAAACAGATTCAACCCAATCGTACAAACTTCCCGCAAGCGGTCAGCATCACCGGCTTGTTCGTTCTTTGCAAGCAGCCACGGTGCAGCATCCTCGATAAACTTGTTTGCCCGATAACCGCACTCCATTATCAGCCGCATTGCCTTGCCGTATTCTTTCACTTCATAAGCATTGGCAATCTCTTCCCCCGCTTCTGCCGCCTGTTGAAACAAGCCGCAGTCATCGGGATAAACCGGCGAAAGTCCTTCCGCAAACTGCGATGCAAACTTCGCCGTTCTGCTCGCAAGGTTCACAACGTTGCCTACTAAATCGGCGTTAACTTTTGCCTGCAATTCCTCGAAATTCAAATCGAGGTCTTCGACTCCGCCGGACAATTTCGAAGCATAATAATAACGCAGGTAAGACGGGTCGAGATGTTTCAAATATGTTGACGCAAGAATAAACGTCCCGCGCCGTTTCGACATCTTTTCGCCGTTGACAGTCAGGAAACCGTGAATATGTACCTTGAACGGCAAGGCAAAACCCGCTACTTTCAACATAGTCGGAAAGAACAGCGTATGAAAATATGCTATATCTTTGCCGATGAAATGATGTATTTCCGCATTGGGATTGCGCCACCATTCATTGAAGTCCCGACCGGCGGTTTTGCCGGCACCGCTGTTGCACCATTCGGCAGTTGCGCCCATGTATCCGATAGGAGCGTCAAACCAAACATACCAGTAATTGCCCGGCGAGTCAGGAATCTCAAATCCGAAATAAGGTGCGGGTCGGGACACATCCCAAGGAAGCAGCGGTTCACAAAGAAACTGCCCCGCAATGTAATTTTCTATCTCCGGCTGCAAAGCACCGCTGTGAACCCATTTGTCAAGAAAGGCGTGTTCCTTTTCGATGTTAATGAAAAGATGTTTTGCTTTTCGCATTTCGGGTTTCGTACCGGTGATAGTGCTGACGGCATCTTTCATGTCGGTCGGTTCGTAATGCGCGCCGCATGCTTCGCAGTTATCGCCGTATTGGTCGGGTTTGCCGCATTTCGGACAAGTTCCTTTGACAAAGCGGTCGGCGAGAAATGTTTGGGCTTGCGCATCGTAAAGTTGTTCGATTTCCTTTTCTTCGATGATGCCTGCTTTTCGGAACGCCGTCCAGATTTCGCTGCAAATTTCGCAGTTCTCCGGCGTGTTAGTACTTCCGTAATGTTCAAACTCGATGCCGAACCCGTTGAAGTCGCGGATATGAGCGGCGTGCATCGTTTTGATGAGTTCTTCTTCGGAAACACCTTCCGCTCTTGCACGCAGCATGATGGTAGTTCCGTGCGTGTCATCTCCGCAGAAGTACACGGTGTCATTTCCGCGGGCTTTCTGGAAGCGCACCCAAATATCGGTTTGCAGATATTCTACGAGATGACCGAGGTGAATATGACCGTTAGCGTAAGGCAGTCCGCTTGTTACGAGGATTTTTCTTCTCATTGATTTTCCGTTGATAATTCCTTTAGTTGATAATTCCGACAGTACGGACTTCCAAACCAGCAATAATTGTATATTAAAGGTAAAAATTGGCAAGGGCAAAAAGTACCGCCCATTTAGCCGGGGTGTATTATTATTTGCGCAGGCTGCCGTACAGGTTGTTTTATCAGAAAAATAAGGTAAAAATAATACTATCTGTCCTGGAACTTTTTTACGTACATAATGCGGCTTTTATTTACACTCTTTATCTTGTTGATACCGGCGGTTTTGTCTGCGCAGCAGAACATTGCCGGTGTCGTTCAACGGACTTCGCTCTCCGGCGGTGTTATTTACAGTTGCCTTTTCGATGACGCTTTCGATTTAGAAGACGGCGACGGAAAACCTGACCATTGGCAGCGGAAACACGGTATCGACAACGGCATCTTTTTTCCTGACCATATTGATATCCTGATGATTTCCGCTCCGAATCCTTTCGGGAATCACGTTCTGCGTATGAACATACAAGGCGGCGGCGCGGCTATCTACACGCCGAAAATCAATACCAGACCGAACATGTGCTACACCGCAAGCGTTCATGTTTCCGCCGACAAATTGGAGTTCAGCGAGGTCTTCCTAATGCTCTCCTTTTACGGAAAGACAGCCGCTGTTCCGCTCAAGAACATTTCCTCCGCTCCGGTTCAAAATACCGGCGGCTGGAAAAAAATCGAAGTCGGTCCTATCCGTGCTGACCATGCTGATATGTCGTCCGTCTCTGTCGGCTTGATGGTTGTTCCGAAGAGTAATCGGAACGATTTCAACGGCATCGTTGACTGGACGCATCTCGAAATTCGTGAAAGTCCGCACGTCACTCTTTCGACTGAAGCACCGAATCATATTTATAACCGGAAGACCCGCATCGGCGTTTCCTGCAAGATAAGCGGCATTGACCCGCACCAGCAATCGCTTGATTTTATTCTCGAAGACCCTTTCGGACGTGTTCTGACTACCAACAACATCGAGTTGATTTACGGGGACGTTCCCGCTTCGCAGTTTGTTTTCAAGGCGGAAGATTTCGACAAAACCTTTGAAGGAAGAGCGGCGTGGAATAACCTGCCGATTGTTTCGCCGGGTTTTTATCGTGTACGGATAAAAACGCCGGAAAAATATTCAAAGAATATAAAACTTCCGAAAGATGTTTTTTACTTCGACCCGCTTGCGGACTCCAAGCCGCTCACACTTGCGGTGATTGAAGAACAAAGCGATTTAACGCCGCCGATCCGCAATGGTGAATTCGGCTGGACGCTCGAAGATTGGACACTTGACGAAATTGCTGGTTCAAAACCGCTGTTCAGAAATGCCGCGCTTTCACAACTGAAGATTCCGGCGTGGCTTCCTTCCGAAACAACCGCCGGCGGAAACAAACAACTCCTGCGGTTATGTACTTCTCTGCGGGAAGACGGATACAAGTTGACCGGTTTGATGAGTCCGATTCCCGATGAAGTGAAAAAGAAAATCAAACGCGGTGTTCCTAATGCTGCTGCCGTTTTTACTCTGCCGCTTGATACTTGGATGCCGCAAATGCAGCAGCCGCTGGGCGAACTCTCGCGGTTAGTACGTGATTGGCAATGGACTGCCGATGACGATGTTTCGCTTGCTGAACTGCCGGATTTTACGCAGCAGTTTGATACATACATGAACAACTTTGACTCCAACGGTTACGGTTTCGGAATGGGACTAGCGTGGAATTGGTTTCAAGCATTGCCGGTACGATTCAGCAAGACAGAAAAAGAGTTTAAGTTTGAAGACGGCGGTGCAATGAACCCAGCCCAAGATACAACTGCGGTGCAGGATTTAGTGATAATGCAAGAGCCGGCGAATGAATTCGTTTCGTTTTATTCTGCTGACCCGCTCACGCCGGAAGAGATGCAGCGGTATTTCGGCAGCGATAATGATTTCAACCGCAGGTCGGGAATCCGCCGGTTTCTTTCGCTTGAACCGCTGTCGCTTGACAGATATTCTCCCGAAGAGCGAATCAATGATATAGTCAAACGAATGGTACTGTCACGCACCTGCGGTTTGGAAGCGGTCTTTCTTTCCAAACCGAAAGATGCATTGAGCGGTGTACTTCAGCCGGATGGAACTCCCGGTGAACTTTTGCTTCCTTGGCGGACAACATCGGCAGTGATTTCGGGCAGAGAACATCTCGGTTCAATCAATTTGCCGAATGAAAGTGTCAATATAAACTTTCTTATACCGGCTGCGTTTAACAGCGATACGGAGGAAGCGGAAGAACAAGTAGCAGGCGTTTTCTGGAATGACACGGCAACGCCGTTAAGTCCAATCAGGGAGACGCTTTATCTCGGCAATGCGCCGCGGGGCATCAATGTTTGGGGAAAGACGTTTCTGTTTGGGGGAAACAGACATGAGCATACAGTAGAAGCGGACAGAACGCCGGTCTTTGTACTCGGCATTGATGCGGATGTGTTTCGTTTGCGTCAGGGCTTTCGATTAAACACGACTGAAGTGCCGAGTATTTCCAACACGGACAATGATTTTCAATTCTCATTGACGAATACAACGAATTTGCCTTTCGTTGCGAGGTTGAGTATCATACCGCCGGAGACGGGCGGCTGGGAGGTTTCCCGTATTGAACCGGTGCTGATTGCGCCGAAACAAACGGCGGACTTTTCGCCGGTGCTGCGCTTGCAGCGTTTTGCTAACACGGGAAGGCAGAAATTCAAAGTCAATGTTAAGGCAAGCGGAATAAAGTCCTTCGACTTTGATATTTACGAAACGCTTCAAATCGGCGATAGAAATGTTTCGCTGGATTTTTCATCCCGTATGCTGCCCAACGGCGACATCGAAGTTATTCAAACGTTTTTTAACAACGGTGACGAGGAACGCTCTTACGAATTTCGGCTGTATGTTGCGCAGCGGCAGGTATTGAGAGCGAGTGTAGTCCGGCAGGGACGCGGCACTTCGGAATACACTTATATTATTCCTAACGGCAGGGATTTGCTGCGGAGAGGCGTGAAAGAAATGACGGTGCGGGCTGACCCCATTGGGCAGGGACAGCCGATGTTTTATACGGTAGGCTTTTAAGCGGGGACTAAAGTCCCCGCCTCTTTAGTTCTGTACGATAAACCTTTTCACGATTCAAACGTGTGCGCCGCTCAAAATGAGTCCGATAATCAAAGTCGTCCGCCGCTTCCTTCTCCGCAACTTCAAACGGACCAAGCAGGTCCGTATGTTCCTTCAGCAGTTCCAAAGTCGAATCAAAATACTCCTCAACATCCGTCCAAAAATGAAGCGTTCCGCCGAAACACAACCGCGTCTCAATCAACTTCAACACTTCCGTTCTCAAAACCCGCCGCTTTCGATGAGCGCGCTTCCACCAAGGGTCAGGAAAATAAACGTGAACACCCATAAGAACTCCTTCGGGAATGTAGTCCCTCAAAACTACAGCAGCATCCGCACAAAACATCACTGCATTGCGCTGTTCCGTCCCGGCAAGTTGCTTGATAATTCTTGCCGCACAGAGCCGGGAATATGATTTTTCAATTTCAATGCCGAGAAAATTGCGCTCCGGCATGTTTTTAGCAGCGTTGCTAATGAAAAGCCCTTTGCCGGAACCGATTTCAAGTTCAATCGGCGCATCATTTCCGAAAAGTACAGCGGGATTCCAACTCTTCGGCAATTCCTCTTCCGTAAAGAGAACGCCGGATAAGTCAACATCATCCCGAACTATTTTTAACGCCCGCCGCGCACACATTTTTGTTTTGAAACGTTTGATAATTTCGTAAAACCGTGTATATTATAATAGATGTTGCGGATAAAAACATTTACCCCTACGAGGTAAATTTGTACACTAACTTTTTTCACTTAAAACATGTTAGACAACCATCTGAATCCTTTGATGCTTCGGGAATTGCGGCAAAACGTCCGCAATAATATCACCGTTCTCCTCATCAACGTCTTTATCGGCGTAATGGTGTTTTCAAGCGTAATGTACGTAGTATTTTCGTCTGATACCGGCGGCGGCAGATGGCTGTTCGCAACCATTTCGGGAATAACCAGCGGTGCTTGTCTCATCATCGTTGTCTTGTTTTCTGCCTTTCAAACCGGAAAACAGCGCGTGGAAAACGATTTAATGTTCACCTCGGCACTGTCTCCATGGTCGCAGGTAGCCGGAAAATGGCTCGCCGGTGCAGTGATGACGCTTCTTCTCTTGTCGCTTTCTGCTCCGTTTATTGCCGTTGCATATCTTTTGCGCGGGATCGATATTCAAACCATACTGCTGTCTTTTATCATCACGTTCCTTTTAATTCAACTAACGAATTCCCTCGGGATATCCATTGCGGTTATGCCGAAGACACCGGGACTAAACGTCATCCTTATTGCTGCCGGAATAATTCCTGCTATGTACGCCGGAGCGGGAATCGTAGCACTGCCAGTAATGTTATCTGTCACCGGTACTTCAGCGACGTTTAGCGGTGAATGGATTATCTTTCTGATAATTTTTACTATCAGTTCGTTGTGTCTGACGCTGCTTTTCCTTTTAATTGCAGCCGCTGCTTTGTCGCCGCCGACTTCAAACCGTGTGCTGCCGGTCAGAATAATGTTGACGGTCGTCTTTTTTCTGTCGATACTGCTGATGTACTTCGTCGGCTCGTACACCTCGTTTGCTTTGCCGCTCACGGATATGATTTCAATCTGGTTCGGCACCTGTATAACTATTCTCATTTCCATATTTATCTTGACCGTTCACGAGCGGGCACAATGGTGCTACCGCATCCGCCGAACGATTCCACAAAACATCCTGCTGCGGTTTTTATGTTTCCCGTTTTATACCGGCGCGCCCTGCGGTATTCTTTGGTCGATGGTGATTTTCGGAATAGCGTTGGCGGTGCTGATTCACGCGTGTGTTGTTTCAACTCCCGGTTTTGATTTAGACAGTTTCGTGTGTCTCGCTGTTTTCGCTTTTGATTACTGCGTAACGGCACTGCTTATTTCGAGTATGCTCGACCCGCATCGGCGGATGCCGATTTGGGCTCTTATCCTCATTCTTTTAATGGCTTTCACTTTCGGTTCATTTATACTTGCCTTTTTGATTTTTGCTCCGTCTTTTGATTTTCTGGGACATGATTTTTATAACACATATACAGGCAGTGTGCTTTCTGCGTTGAATCCGTTTATGCTGACGGACAAATCATACTATTCACATGTCTTTATGCAGTGGGCTGGTGCAATGCTTTGGTTTGTCATTTTGTGTCCGTTTTTTGTGATTTGGTTCTTCCGTAAGATTCAGAATTTTTCACCTGCCGGAAAAGACGACGCAATGACACTGGAACAAGCAATCACAGCGGTACCCCAGTCGAAAGAAAATGTGAGATAAATGTTTTACACAGATACAGCGGAACCATCCGGAGCAGCGTTCAAATCAACGTTTTTCGGTCTTTCGCCAAGGTCGGGTGCTTCAACAAGTTCCGGCGGTTTGTCCAGCAGATTCGGAACGAAATAGAAAGTATGATTGCGTCCTTTCTTTTTCGCGGTTGCCAGCGTCGATTCCAATACCTTCATTACATCTTCCTGCGTTTGATTTGTCAACGCTTCGGTGATTGCACAGGTAACATGAACGCTGAAATGTTTCCCGCCGTAAGTGAAAGTTGTTTTTTCACAACGCTGCCGTACTCTTTCAACTTCGGTAATTGTTTTTTTAGGTCCCATGTTGACCGTTGCGACCATGAAACAGTTGCCGGAATAGATTCCCGTTAAATCGGAATTGTCGAATTGTTCGGCGAGCATTTTTCCGAAATACTTAATAACGCTGTCGCAAGGAGTGATACCATTTTCAACATTTATTTCGTTGAACTTTACGAAATCGAGTAAAGCAAATGTAATTTGCCGCGTTTGATGTCTGTTTTGTTTCCACCATTCGTAAATGGCAACTTCAAGTCCGATGCGTCCGCGGATACCGAATTTTTCGTCAAAGTACAGTTGCTGCGGAATCGAATCGAGATGCTTTTCGTAAAAGACAATGTCCATGTATGTTCTGTCTTGTATATCCCGAAGCCGATGCCGCGCAACACAGAGGTTCATAAGTTCCTTGATAAGACGAGATGCAAGTTCGCCGGTGTTAGCGGCATCCGGCTTCATTTGATTGAGATTGCTGACCGTTGTCTCAATTTGCGAACTTTGTTCCATGTTGGCAAAATCAATATCTTCGGCGAGATTTTTCAGTTCGCCGAAGTCATCGAGTCGGGCTTTCATCTGGTCGGTTATCGCTGCCTGCTGCTGCAAGTATTGAGTACAGTCATCGCGCAATTCTTTAATGAATTGTGATATATCCTGCGCTGTCAGATTATCTTGGCTGGTACGAATGCGCCAATCCAACTCGGCGGAGAATCGTCCGCTTTTCATCATCACAGTATTGAGGCGCAGCAGCGAGGTCTCAACATGTTTTTCGTTGAGGAACCACGTTTCTGTCCCGCGTTCCGTCAGTACGGATGCAAGGTCGTCATCAAAAATTTCCTGCATCGGCATAAGTTCCAGAATATCGTCCGCCTCGTCGTAAAGCAAATCTTCGACAGATGCGTCCGCCATCTGTTCCATCATTGCTTCGACTGCGTCTTCTTCCTCTTCCGCAACGCCGCTTTGCGAAACGGCTCCTTCGGGGCTGCCGGTATTCGAGTTATCGATTTGCTTAAAGTAAATTACCGGTATGTAAGAAAAAAGTGAACGCAGGCGCGCAAGCGGCAAATAATGAAAGATGCCTAAATATCTTTGCAGCGGTGCCGAGCGGGCAAAATTTTGAATCTCATTGGGTAGAAAAAAATTATAAAGTCCCCGTTTAACATTACGCGGACCGAATCCCAGTTGAACGGCAATATAAAAGCCGACAACGAAATTCGAGAACGACAACAAATAAATTAAGATAATCCACGCAGTATCCATTATTTTATATTGTACCGTTTTTTGCGATAAATAACAGAGCCGATAAAGTGCCGTCTTCCAAGGCGGCACTTTTTGCTCTTGCCCCAAAACGTGAAAATCGTTAATATCCCGCTGCAATGAAACGATTGTTTTTTATCATATATTTGCTTATCTTTTCGGTGATTACGGGGTGTTCCGCTTCGTTTCCGTCTGTGTTTCCATCAGTGCTTCTGCCGGAACGCTTGGACTACAGTCCCGTAAAACGTTCGGAAAAAATAACTGCCGACAAGACGAAGAAAACAGACACTGAAACGACTGAAATTCCTGCAAATCAAGAGTGGGAACAGACACCGGCAGATGTCTTTGCCGACAGTGTCTTTGCTGGTAATGGAACGGCAATGTTTCCATTTAATCAAGCACAGTATCAAACGGCACCGCAATTTACACAGCAGCAATATGTGCAGCATATTCCTCAACCGCAGGTGCCGCCGCTCTTGCCTCCGCAGGTTGCCGAAACAATAGACGAAGACATCGAATCCGTCCTGAAACCGCAAAGAGGCGACTCAAGACGATTACAAAATCTCCTTGCCGATATTATCGCAACTCCGCAAGAAGAATGGAAAATCAGCGAAAGAAAATTGGCGGAACGTCTCACCGTATTTCGGCAAACGATGAAGAACGAAAGAAATCCCGAACTCGAAACGCTGTATCTCAAACAACTCCGCAGTGCGATTCTGCCGGGAGAACTGCCGGATAATGCCGATTCGGATACAGCAGCAGAAATCGCCGCAAAAGAGTCAAACGAAGACAAAACGAAAAACACAACCGAGAAGGAAATTCCGCCGAAAAAGACCGCGCCGGAACCGAAATACGGACAACTTGCGCAAATCAATGACACCGCAAAACCGCCGGCAGATGAACGCAATATCGTGCCGGTAAGTTATCGTACAACGGATTCAAGCACTAACGCTCCGCAGCCGTTACCGAGTTATTCTTCGGAGTACTCGACGAACCGCTGGGAACAGCAAGTCCGCATTGGAACGGATATGCTTCGGCGGGAAATCGAGCAAACGCCGTCTGGACGGACTTTCGAGAACGAAATCAAACTTCGGCTTTTGGAACAGGTACTCGGCAACCGCAATGAAGCCGTCAGTCCCTTCACTACCGAAGACAGACGGTTTAGCGATGCGTGGAACAACATGATGCTCGGCATTGCAGCACTGTCGGACTCCGCTGCAATTCCAGACCGCAAAAACCGGATTATGAGCGCAGCATTCCGTTTTGAGGAATGTTCAACGGCAATGAATCAGTTCTGTCCAATCCGTCTCCGCAACTATCAGTTGGTAAAAAGTTGGCTCGGTTTCGGGGCTTTTGAACCGAAAGAAGATGTCTGCGTCAGCGGAGAAGAAGTCGGCGTGTATCTCGAATTGGAAAATCCCGTTATAAAACGCAGTGCGAAAGGTTATAACGTCAGTGTTGCCATCACTTATGAAATTCGGGATATGACGGCAAACATCATTGAAAGGTCGGACAAGATTCATGCCGAAGATACAGCACCGTCTTTGCGCCGCGACCACTGTATTCATTTCAAAGTGTTCCTGCCGAAAACACTTCCGCAGGGACAATATCAACTGCGGGTTAACGTGACAGATATGAACAGTGACAGTATGCAGTACGCCGAAGAGCAAATTCCGCTGCGGGTTAGAACCGGTATGCCGTTGGAACAAGCACGTTGAACCGGAGTACCGGCTAAATGCTGTTTTGCATTTGCAGGTTATTCGTTTCCTTGAAAATTCAATAATTCCTGTTAGAATACAAGAAATTAATTGTCGTCCACTAACAAGAATTGACTTAACATGTCTCGGCAGCCTCACAAACCATACGTTTGGAATTTCTGCGAACTGCTCTCCCGCAATGAAATTCGCGATTTGCAATTATACCGCTTAAAAGAATGTATCAAACGCTGTATGAAAGTTCCTTTCTATCAGAAAGTATTCAAAGAAGGCGGTATCACCCCTGACTCCTTCAAATCCGTCGACGACATCAGGAAACTGCCGTTCACCACGAAACAGGACTTGCGGAATAATTATCCGCTGGGCTTCCTCGCTGTACCGCGTGAAAAAATCGTCCGCTATCACGGCTCCACAGGAACCACCGGCAAGTCAACTATCATCGCTTACACTCAAAATGATTTGGAAATCTGGGCTGAACTCTGCGCCCGATTCCTCGTCTCCGGCGGACTGCAGGCACATCATACCGTTCAAGTTGCTTTCGGATACGGCTTATTCACCGGCGGTTTCGGCTTGCACTACGGAATCGAACATGTCGGCGCGGCTGTCATTCCTGCCGCATCAGGAAATACCAAACGGCAGTTAATGCTGCTGAAGGACTTGCAGGCAGACGCACTGGTCTGCACACCAAGTTATGCGTTGACTCTCGCCGAAGCAATTCAGGCGGAAAAAATTGAACGTTCCGAACTCGCCTTAAAACTTGCATTTCTCGGCAGCGAACCCTGGACGGAATCGATGCGGCAGGCATTGGAAAATTCGCTCAAAATACTGGGCAGCAACAACTACGGCTTGAGCGAAATCATCGGACCCGGTGTCAGCGGCGAATGTCCTGAACGTTCCGGTATGCACTTTCAGGAAGACAACTTTATTATCGAATGTATTGACCCCGATACACTGGAACCCGTGCCGGAAGGAACACCGGGCGAATTGGTTATTTCGTCTATCATGCGGGAAGCAATGCCGATGCTGCGGTACAGAACCCGTGATATTGCAACGATTTACAGCGGTAAATGCGGCTGCAGACGTGAAACACTTCGTATGTCCCGTGTTACCGGCAGAAGCGATGATATGCTCATCATTCGCGGCGTAAATGTTTTTCCCTCGCAGATTGAAGAAGCACTGCTGACTATTGAAGGTGCCGCACCGCATTATCAAATCTTAGTCAGCAGACCGAAAACAATGGACGAAGTCCGCGTCCGAGTCGAAATTGTGCCGGAGATATTCTCCGATAAAATGACCGACATGACACAGATTAAACAAAAAATTGAATACGCAATCAGACAGGCAACGGGGTTAAGCATGCAAGTAGAACTTCTGCCGCCGATGACGCTGGAGCGTTTTGAAGGTAAGGCAAAAAGGGTTATTGACGAAAGAAAACTGGTATAATCACCATTGATATATCACCATTTAAGTTAATGGCTATGGGTTCAGCCCCCGGCATAATACTCGACCGGTTCAAAGCCCGCTCCGCGAATCAATTCCGTTAGACGCTGCACCGTCAACCCCCGCGGGGAAGATGAACCGGCTTCGTGATGTATCCGCTCCTCAAAGACCGTGCCGTCAAAATCATCCGCACCGTATGAAAGGGCAATCTGCGCTAATGATTCTCCAAGCGTAACCCAATACGCTTTGATATGCGGGAAATTATCCAGTATCAATCGGCAAACGGCAATGGTATGCAGAATCTCCTGCGGCGAAATATCTTCGACATCGAGTTGTGTATTGAGCGGGTGAAACACAAGCGGAACAAAACAATCGAATCCGCCGGTCTTATCCTGCAAGTCCCGAAGTTGAAGCAAGTGTTCAACCTGATGTTCCGGCGTTTCAAGATGTCCGAACAACATGGACGCATTGGTCGGAATACCAAGTTGATGCGCCGCCGCATGAACTTCGAGATACTTCTCCGCATTGATTTTATTCGCCGCAATTTTCTTGCGGACTTCTTCGTTAAAGATTTCTGCGCCGCCGCCCGGCAAACTTTTCAAGCCGCAACTCTGCATGTCGGCAAGCACTGCTTTCACGGATTGATGTGATAACTTCGCAAAGTGAGCGATTTCAACCGCCGTCCACGCCTTGATATGTATCTCCGGAAAATGCGCATGAATCTGAAAAATTATATTGCGGTACCAATCGTAATTCTTGTCTGGGTGAATTCCGCTGACGATGTGAATCTGTTTCGCCCCGAAGTCAGCAGCATGCTGAACCCGCTGCAATATGTCATCAATCTCAAGAAGATACGCTCTTTTATTCCCCGCCTTCACGGCAAAGGCGCAAAGCGGACAGTTGATGACGCAAACATTGGTCGGATTGATATGAGCGTTGACTGCATAGTACGTTTTATTGCCGTGAAGTTTCCGCCGCAGTTCATCGGCAGCAATTCCGACCGTGTGAAAGTCGGAATCATGAAACATCGCAACACCGTCTTCGCCCAACATAATTTCACTCCGTATGATTGTTCGCTCCGCTTTTAATTCAATTTTCCCCGAATAAAAGCGTCAATAAATTTCCGCTGGTCTTCCGCTGCCTTTTTTTGTTCTTCGGCAGCATTTTCGTCTAACGGAATAAGCGGCACGGCATCGACTGCTCCGTTGAATGAAACGGCGAAAATTGCTTTACCGAAGAATTCTTCCGCTTTGCTCACGTCCCAAACGAGGTCTTCCGGCTTCGTCCATTCTGCCGCAAGATTCACCGGCATTGAGGCAAGCAGTAAGGTTCCCTGCGGATTTTTTATGTCGGAGAATTTCAGATTCGGATTGGCAAGCGGTAAGTCATCCGGTGCGTTAAACAGGCGGACTATCGTTTTCGTCTTCTGTGATTCCTCATCGGTTTGCACACCGAGTTGCCGAAATATCGGCGGCATCTTTTCAAGCAGCGGTTTGTTTGCCGGACTATCCCACGGTTCGTCTAACTTGAATTCGTCATAAAGTTCTTCAAAGCCGGTCATTATTTGCAGGAGCGGCACCCGCCAACTCAACAGCGGTTTTCCGTCCGCAGAACGAATATCCGAAGGATACTTCTTGAATCGGTTCTCATAGACCGCAAAACATCGGGCAAGCATTACCAACTGGTCGTGTTTTGCCTGTGCTAATTGTGCCTGCAACATGGTCATCTTTGTATGCTGAATACCGGAGGCAAGCGTTTTTTGAAAATTCTCAAAATTTTCGATTGTAAAACGCGCCTGCGTTCCTTCTGCCCTGATTTCCATTCCGTTCAAAGCGGCGGTAATATATTCGTGCGGCAGCGTCAATGCCTTTTTCCCTTGTTCGTCAAGCGAAGCGTAAAGGGTCTGCGCATTGATTATCACGCCTTGAATTAATTCGGCAACCTCCGCCGCTCCTTTCGCGTCTATTGCATCGTAGAGCGCATTTAGCATTGGCTTGCCGACTTCAATATCCGCTGCCGCTGTGATTTGAACAGCCCGAAGATTTTCGGCAAGCGGTGCAGTCCATCCTTGCGGTATCTCCTGTAATACACCGAGAAGTTGCGTTAACAATCGGGAATCAAACGGCATACCTTCCAGTGAAGCGGCAAACGCTATATCTGTTTTCTGCAAGTCGAGCCGTTTTGCTCTCAAAACAACTGCATTCGGCGGTGTATCCGGTTTCGGAGTTAGAACGCTTGCTAAATCCTGTTCGAATCCTTCGATTAAAACCATTGTTTTCGGGTCGGGCAAATGAAGTGCGACCTGCGAAAGTCCCTTATTATTCGGGTCGGTTAAATCGTAGTATTCCACATCACCGATTTTCTTTTTCAGGGAGTCAACCGTCACATTTTCCGTCAAGAGCGGCTTAAGATAATCCTCCGGCACTGCTTCATCAAGTAATTGAAAGGTTATTGTCCGCCGGAAAATCAGACGCGGCTGAACACTTCGGACACCATTGTTTTCCGTTTCAACGTTAAGAATAGCGGGAGCGAAAGAAACGATGAAACTTTCCGCCTTGGCAATGTTATACGGAATACCCATTCTTTCGCTAATGATGCCCGAAAAGAATCCTTCGTTGCCTTTTCCGATGCTGGAATCGAAGAATTTTTTCGGCTGACCGATAATTATGAAAAGCGTGTCCGGCAGCACGAACCGCATGTCGAGAGTATTTTCGGGACCGAGTGCGTCCAGTGTTTCCTTGGACGGCAGCGGCAATACAGCCCCCTGCATTTCCGACGGATTGTTTTGCGCTTCGTCCTTTTTTTCGTTTTTTCTAAAAACGGTTAGAGCGATTAAACAAATCAAAAGGAGTAGAGCAATTGGAATGAGAATCTTTTTCATTGCGGTTAGGGTCTTTGTTAATGAATATAATCGTTTCGGCAATTATAACACAAAACCGCCGCAGATGTAATATCATTTTTAGCAAGGATTTTAATCCTGCCGCTTGCTGCCGGAGTACCGGCTAAATGGGCGGCACTTTTTCCCCTTGCATCCCGCCGAAAAATATGATAGGATAACCACGAAGTGTTTTTCCATTTTTGTAAACAACTGTATAAACAACTTTTCACTAACAACTTATACGATTATGCAATTTCTAGACGGCAACACGGTCGGTATTGACCTCGGTACAACTTTTTCTACATTAGCGCAAGTCAACGAAAACGGAGAACCGATTCCGATTCCCAACGAAGACGAAGATATTGAGACCGCCAGTTTAATTTTGCTGGCGGAATCGGGACGTGTCATCGTGGGACCAAATCGCAGCCGGGCGGCTATTGAACCGCCGGAAAATGTTGTTGAACGCATCAAACGGCACATGGGAGCAGTGGATTTCAAAAGAACCTTTGACGGACACGAAATAACGCCGGAATTTATCTCCGCCCTGATTCTGAAAAAACTTAAACAGGACTGCGAAAAAAGTATCGGCACTATCGCCAATGCGGTAATCACGGTGCCGTATTACTTCAACGATGCCCGCCGAAAAGCAACACAGGATGCCGGAAAGATTGCCGGTCTGAATGTAATCGACATCATCAATGAGCCGACTGCCGCAACACTGACTTATGCGTGGCATCAAGGCGAATTGGGCATTTCTCATACAAGGGATTTTAAACCCCGCAAGATTTTGATTTATGACCTCGGCGGCGGAACCTTTGACTCAACGCTTGTTGAATACACGCCGACTCATTTTCACGTCTTGGCGACTGACGGCGACGTTATGCTCGGCGGTGTTGATTGGAACGACCGGCTTCTCGGTTATGTTTGCGATGAGTTCAAAGAGAAGCACGGCATTGACCCGCGGGATTCTGCCCAGACGCTGCAAGTACTCCGAAACGATTGCGATGTGGCGAAAATCGAAATGACGCGGAAACCCGAAGCGGTTATTAATGTCCGTTATGAAGGAAAGTCGGCAACTATCCGTATCAGCCGCTCACAGTTTGACGCAATGACAAACGATTTATTACAGCGGACGATTGATACAACGGACTTTGTATTAGAACAGGCGCAACTGCAATATACCGATTTGGACGCGCTGGTTCTCATCGGCGGTTCAACGTTAATGCCGCAGGTTCCCCGCCGGTTAAAAGAGCATACGGGTATAGCACCGTACATCAATCCGAATCTTGACCCGCATACGGCGGTTGCCCGCGGAGCAGCAATTCACGCAGCGATTCTTGAAGCGCGGCATCGCGGCAGTGAATCGCAGTTGGGCGACCGCGTCAAGAAGATGCTCGAAGTGATTAAACAGGAAGATGTCAACTCGCATGGACTCGGCATTGTAGTGATGGGTCTGCAAGAGGAAGCGAAGCCGAAAAAGGCAGTCAATCACATAATGATACCGCGAAACATGACGCTGCCGTATTCGATAACGCAAACTTTTCAGACAACTAAGGAAAATCAAACGAGGATTTCAGTGCAGGTACTTGAAGGCGACGCGCCCGACCCGGCAGCGTGTTCTTTACTCGGCAAGTGCAAGATAACGAATTTACCGGAGAATCTGCCGCTGGGAACGCCGGTCGAGGTTACGTATTCTTTTGACAAAAACGGACGAATCTCGGTCAGTGCGCGTGAAATGAAATCGGGACATGAAGCACTTATCGAAATTGAGCGGAAAGGTTCTTTGAGCGATAAAGAAGTGGATTCATTTACGCAACTTGCGGCAGAATACACCGTGCAATAAATGACGATACGAATCGGAACTCGCGGCAGTGTTTTAGCCCGCTGGCAAGCGGAGTGGTGCGTTGCCCAACTGAAACAACGCGGCATCGAAACCGAACTGGTCATAATTCAGACGAAAGGCGATGTCGTTCAAGACAAACCGCTTGCCGGTTTCGGCGGACAAGGCGTTTTCACAAAAGAAATACAGCGGGCTTTGCTCGAAAATGAAGCGGACTTGGCGGTGCATTCGCTCAAGGACTTGCCGACACAACCCGTTGTAGGATTAACACTTGCGGCTGTTCCGAAAAGAGCGTCTTATTACGATGTTTTTGTCAGCAATACTTTCGACGGTTTGCAAACATTACCGGCGGGAGCAAAAATCGGCACCGGAAGTTTGCGGCGCAAAACACAAATTTTGTATAATTTCGGCGACAAGTTTATTATCGAAGATATTCGGGGCAATGTCGAAACCCGCTTGCGGAAGTTGGACGAAGGACAATACGATGCGCTGATTCTCGCCGAGGCGGGTTTGGAACGGCTGGGACTCGGAAACAGAATCCGCAGTAGATTAGAACCGCCGTTTTTCCTGCCCGCAATCGGACAAGGCGCGCTGGGATTGGAAATCCGAACCGATGACAAACACACCGCCGCTCTAATTGCTCCATTGTCAGACAAAAAGTCCTTTTTGGAAGTGTCAGCAGAGCGGGCTTTTCTGCGGACACTTCAAGCGGGCTGTTCTTCCCCGACAGCAGCATTAGCACTGTTTAACGGTGAGGAGTTAGTTCTTCACGGAAGAATACTTTCGCCGGACGGCAGAAAAATGTTAGAAAGAATTACGAGCGGGACACTTTTGCGTCATGCTGAAACACTCGGAATACAACTTGCCGAAGAATTACTGCATCAAGGCGCAGCAGAATTGCTGTGCTAATCTGCCTTAACGTTTGCCTTTACCCATTCCGCAAATGCGGCAGAGTCGTCAGCGGCGGTCAGATCATCAATGGTTTCCTGCGGTACACCAAGTTGCGTCAATGCAGCGCCGATGCGTTTCCAAATCTGCGTCCGTTTTTTTCCTTCAGCGAGAAAAAGGTCAGTCGTCAAATCCGCAATTTTCTGCTGCATTATCGAATCACGGTTTTCGTAATACCGCTTGATGATATTTTCCTGATACGGCGTATATTCCTGCATGTGCAAAACCGGCGGGCTGGTAATACCGGCGGGCGTAAGCCCGCCGCTCTTATTGTTAGTTATTCGTTTCGGCGTTAATTTTTCGCGAAACGACTAGATTAACTTCCGCAAGTTTGTCAACCCGCGAAAATTGTTTAGCAACTTCCGGTGCGTGTGTCACCAATATCAACGCAACATCTTCCTCTTCGCAGGTATGCCGCAGCATGTCAATTACCTGCTGCTGATTGCCGACATCGACATTAGCCGTCGGTTCATCCGCTAACACAAGTTTCGGCTTGTTCGCCAACGCTCTTGCAACTGAAACCCGCTGCTGTTCGCCTACCGAAAGTTGCGCCGGCTTGTGGTGCAAGCGGTGTCCCAAACTTACCTTTTCCAATAATTCTTTCGCCCGATGCCGGTCGCTGCGTCCGCCGGCAAAGGTCATTCCTATCATCACGTTTTCCAGAGCGGTGAAACCTTGAAGCAGATTAAACGTCTGAAAAACGTAACCGATTCTTCTTGCACGAAATTGGTCACGCTCCGCTTCTGTCAGAATCGGTGTATCCCAGCCGTCAATGAGAACGTGTCCCGATGTCGGCTTCAAAATACCGGCAATGATGTGCAGCAGCGTTGTTTTTCCGCAGCCGCTCGCGCCGACTACAACGACTTGTTCACCGGCATTGACTGCCCAAGCAGGAATATCAAGTATCGGTAAATCCTCGCCGTCCGGCAAAATATAACTTTTCTTAAGGTTCTTTATTTCAAGCATTTTTCACAAAATAATCGAATGAAATGTGAGGATAAAACATTAGGAAATCAGCGCACGTTTGGTGCGGATTTTGTCGCGGGTCTTTTTCAATGTGTTGAAATTCTCATCGGGATTTTCAATACCTTTCAGTTTGATACCATTCGGGTCGGTCTTGTCCGTTTTGGAGAACAGTGTGATAGTCCCGACACCGCCGTTGAAAATCCTGTCCCAAAGTGTAACTTCAACGGCGAGGTCTTCGATGTTGATGAGTTCCATCGTATCCCAGCGGGCGGTAAAAAACCCCTCCCGCGTATCAATACTGTGTGTTGTGAGGCGGTATTTGATGGTCATCGTTTTATAGAAGTACACTACTCCGAAGAAAAGCCAGAGGAGTGCAATCGAAACGGCAGTGGAAATCCATGCTATGTCAACATGACCGGCGCATTGTTTTCCTATAAATGTCAGATACACTGCCGCGGTTAGTAGGAGCATCGTGACAACCCAGGTGATTATCCAAGTTAAACGGAATGCTTTGCCCGAATAATTCAACTCGAAAATAATGTCAGGATTACCGCTGCTGTTCGGCGGAGTTCCTTCGCTATTCTGGTTGTTGATATTTCCGGGGTCGGCATAATTTTCGTCTTGACTGCTCATTTTTATAATCCTTTTCTAAATTGTTTTGAAAAATTGTAAAAAACTAATACTGGAACTATTCTACCAGTTTTATTTCGGAATGTAAAGGGGACTGAAGATGCGGAATTATAATTGCGCAAATGATAACCCCCCGTTAAACTTGGCAAGAGCAAAAAGTGCCAGTTTGAGTGGCGAGTAGCGAGAACAGAGCCGCAAGTTAAGTGAACCTCACCCCCGGCTTACGCCGGGGGGTATAGATATATCACCCCTATCGGGGTAAGTGTAGATATATCACCCTCAAATTATGGGTGTAGCCGCGATTTTAGGTAAATTGTTCTTGCAAGAATGACTCCTTTTTGAGATAGTAACTTTTGACAAATAAATGTGTTACGTCTCACCAAGAAAG
>Ga0123353_10003562_pt1 | contig 19724 bp, 16 predicted proteins | sample TergutLab28metaG_3_FD_92763 | JGI IMG/M metagenome (GOLD analysis project Ga0123353, IMG submission 92763) | Labiotermes labralis P3 segment gut microbial communities from Petit-Saut dam, French Guiana - Lab288 P3 | ecosystem: Host-associated > Arthropoda: Insects > Digestive system > Gut ... | reverse complement strand
TACATGATGATTACGATTATTATTATTATTATTAAGCGAGGAAAAAGGAAGACGGCAGCGACGGCGGCGGTGGTGGTTCAATTGCACGCAGTATTGCTCAATATTGTGTTGAGTCAGCAATTAAGTGACCAATCACAGAAGCGGAACAAAATGTATACATAAATAAAAGTAGGACAGAGATATAACAAAAAACACTAAATTTACATAAATTATGCCTGAGCACACATTATAATCTAAAATTAAAAATCGGCATGAAGTATGAGTGTAATGCCGTGTTTCTGAAAATATCAAAATTTCTACAAACTAAACTTGCCGCAATAGCACACCAGGCGGAAAGAGAGTTTTTAAAGCATGGAGTAACGTAAAACGAAGTAAAGTCTTGGAGATTCCGACTGAGAGCTCGAAGATCAATAACGATCATGGAAGATAAACGGGATCTATATACAAACCCCCCCCCCCCAAAAAAAAGAGAAACATCATTAACAAAACTACGACAAGTTTAGTTCTTTACTCACGTAAGGTGCGTAAATGACGAAATGGAAGCTCAGTGTCGTTACTGTGACAGTTAATGTAGCGGGAAGACAAAAGACTTCAGAGAGCTACACACTTGCGCTGAACGCATTGGAGATTTTTGTATAAGTAAAGAATTATTATTATTATTATTATTATTATTATTATGGCAAGGTGAGTCCTGTCCCATGCAACTTAAGTGCGAGAGTCTGCATGGAACAGAAGTAATCTAATTCCAAAACTTCCGAGTTACGGAGAAATGTTTACTATGACTGAAATATTTTAGTTCAATATCGACACTGTTTGGTAGCTGTATGTAACTAATGGTATGACGATCTAGTGAAAAGCGGGATTACTGAAATTATAAGCACCTCATTTCAAGCAACGTGTAATAAAATACACTTGTTTGTTATTATGTGCTGCAGTGTAATTTCGTCATACCCAATACGATCAGAACACAAGTCGACGAAATGAAAACTTGCGGCCTTGCTCAAATAATTAAACGCCATGACGCCGAGAGGCACCCGAAAGTGAATGAATTGCTTCACACATTCTTAACCCGGACACAGCAAGTTCGTTTGTCACGTTAAACCCATGGCGGCTTTAGTCTCAGGGTAAGAGATTGCTGTACACATCAGACAGGTTGATGAGTGTGGACCGACAGTCGGGCTGGACGCGATGGTGAAGAATAAAATTCCGTGCCCGTGCCTGGTACAGCCTAGTCACAGTACCGACAGAATACACGGGTGAAGGTGACAGGTTATCGAATGTTTTACATGATAATTTACTAGAAAGATCAATGTATTAGGCAAAAAACGGGAGCACAGAACATAGTAAAGGAAATAAAACAGTACCAGAAAAAGTGGCTACAACATGTATAGACACAAACAGACTACCAATACAAGCACTACAATATAAACCAAAAGGACGAAGGAACATAGGACGACCGAAGAAGTGATGGAGGGACCAGCTTCATCTTGAGGATAAAGGAACAGGAAACACGCCTAACCCTTCAGGAACATGATGATGATTTACTAGAAAGATAGTAGCGTAAAAAAAGCACATACAAAGTTAATTCGAATAAAAAAACTGAAGCAAGTCTACATACACATGACCTTCAATGACAAGTGCGGACCAGCCTACTGTGACATTTGTCAAAGTGCTACGAAAAATTCCGGGAATTATTTTTATGGTTGTCCTCCCACTCTTTTCGATTTATTTTGTTTCTCATATTCCATTAACCTATTTGGAGAGCGTATTTAGGCCCACAGCGTACCTGTACGTATTTCCACTCGTGTGGTGACAGCAATAGACATTGGTGCAGATATTCATGTAGCGGTTGACTCAGATATGCATATCGTTATTGACGGATATGTTTCCCTCGAAAGGCCCAATAAAATTAGTCACAGTCCCTGATTCTCCCAAAGGATAGATATATACATGTTGTTGAAATCCAAACTCATTTACATGCACGGATTTACCTGTAAAATTGGACACCGAACATAGCACATACCTCAGGGGTCGGTCCGTACAATTTTTATATTAATAATAATTCAGTCACCTGGAATTATCCAACTGCACAGTGGATATGACATGAGCCAACAGAGACCGGTTGTTTGTTTCACAAGAATCAGCTGAATAATTAATCAATCTCTCTGCGGTATTCCAAAGTTGTGACAACAAGGTCTAGGCTTATAGGTCAATATCAAAACTACGAACGAACGTGATGTTCATTGGACCGTGCATCATTGTGATAACTGAAGAATCAAAGAACCAACTAGATGCCACTTGATATTTTATTGTACTTCTTATAGGCTCAACATGTTTCGACCATTACTATGTCCATCATCAGGAGCTCGCGAATGTGATGTTGTTTACCACATTGGTCGATTCGTTCTTGGTTTGCTGTAGATTGGAGGTTAGGTGCGGTTAGGCTGGAGTAGTGTCCGGGCTGCAGGCTTAAGCACAACTTGAGTTGTGCTTGAGGCTGCAACCCGGACACTACTCCAGCCTCCAGAAAACCAAGAACGAAACGACCAATATGGTAATCAACATCACAGTCGCGAGCTCAAGATGATGGGCATAGTAATGCTTGAAACATGTGAGCCTATAGGAAGTACAATAAAATATTAAGTGGCATTTAGTTGGTTTTTTGATTTTTCAGTTATGGATGAACGTTTTTCTTCTATTTTCACTGTTGAAGTTAGCAGGGCTAGAATGTTGTCAGGTTATATGTAGGCAGGTTGCAATGGAAATGGCCAATCGGAATATGACTCTGAAGGTGCAGGCAGTATTTCCCTCTGAAATATGCCACACCACACGGTGTCAAAACCCATATAATACAATCTAAACAATCCCGCAAAGTAAACCACCATAAATAAATAAATAAATGCGAGCTAAATCTCTCGTATCAGATTCTTCAGCTATAACACCGCGATGAGATGCGCTAATGCGTTGGTCCGTGTCAAAACGATTTACGATAGGAGATCGTTTTACTACAGGAGACAGTGTTATCATCTGCTCTGGGTATCAAAAATTTCCACTTTTACTGCCAACCGTTCTATCTAAACATCTAACCCAACGTAACAACGTGATCGCACAATCAGCGGACTATCAACAACGAAAAACCCACACCTTGGTGTGTAATTTTAAAACTTCCATTTCACGTTCGTACCTCTTAAGTATGTACACTTCGTAAAAATGTTGTCAAACGCTCAACACACATTGAAATACCCGTCTGTTTAAATCAAACGCAATGAATATTATTTTCAGGTGAAGTGGAGAGTTCTCAGTCTATCATTATATACACAGTCCTGCAATAAGTTCTGTCCCAAGTATACACGTACTGTGACCTAGAAGGAAAATGAAACAGAACGTAGACTTTTCGAGCCAAATAATTTATTAGCAATAGTTTTAAGTTTTTATTTATAGTAATGCCACTCAAAATGGCCGCCCTCTGCTTCGGCGCAAGCCTTGAGACGCTCCGGCCACTCTGCTATCGCGGCACGCACCCTCTCAGCCGCTGCTTTCGCGAGTAATCTCTTCAGACTGCCCAGGTTGTTGTGACGCTTTTGGCAAGCCATGTGCTCCAAAACAGCTCACAGTTTATAGTCCCGGGGGTTGAGGTCTGGACTCGCCAAGGGCCAATCCTCGGGGCTGATAAATGCCGGAACGTGCCTCCGCAACCACTGCTGAGTTGTCTTTGCCTTGTGGGCAGGAGCTGAGTCCATCTGGAAGACCCATTTCTAACCATTGAAGAGAGTCGTGTTGAGAGGTTTCACACCTCCTTGTAGCACATCCTCTTGATACACTCGGGCACCAATTTTCACACCTTTATCTCAAAAATGAAGAGATGTCACCCCCTGATGGAACACCCCGACAAAACCATGACGTAGGAAGGGTGATGGCCTCTCTACACCCTTGGAACCTTCTCCTTCGCCTCACAGGATGTTTGAGCACAAATCTTGTCGTTCTGGCTGTTGTACTGCTCCTCGATGGTGAAGATTTTCTCGTCCGTGAAGAGGATGTTTTCGTGTCCGTTCTCGGCGTACCACTGGAGGAGACGCTCTGCTCTTGTTAGTCGGATCTCCTTCAAAGCGGGAGTAAGGAGGTGTCCCTTCGACCGCCGGTAGGCTCTCATGTGCAGATCGTCCCTTATGAGGCGTGACATCGATCGATCGGTGCGATATTTTTAAGCTCTCGGGACAAGGAACTCTGTTTCCGGAGCGGATTTCGGCGAATCCGCACAGGTACAGTTTTGATAGCGGCCTTATTCCTTACACACTTCGGGCGTCCTGACCGAGCACTGTCTTCAACCCTCCAGAGTTCCTTATAGCGTTTAATTGCCCGATAGACGAAATTTCGCGAAATTTTCGATGGTTCCAAGTGTTCGAAAATTTGAGAGTCTGATTTTCCGCGTTTGTGAAGGACAATCACAGCCACGCTGTTTTCCTGGAAACCCCACTCCACGTTAACACTGCGAGAGATGTGAGAAAACTGCCTTGGCACAAGTACCTGAAGGGTCAACAGTCCAAAAATAACCAACCTTTGAACCATTCCGCCTCATTGTCTCCAGCTGCGGACTACATGAAATTTGGGACAGAACTTATGGCAGGGCTATGTAAGTTCGGAAATACAGCAAAACACTCCATAACGACGAAGCAGCATTGGGAACTGAATCATTCTTGACTAGCTAACAGTCGCTCAACTGAACGAGGAAATGTCCCTTTTCTTTATAACCCGAACTGACACAGAAACTTGCTATAGAAAACCGTCCTGAGCCAGTAGAAACCAATCCATATCTTCATACCGGATTTCTGTACTTTATACGATTAATTTAATATTAATCTAATTATACTGGTAGCTATGCAGTCTACGTTCCTGTTATCCGCAGCATAATGAATGTACAGTACCTTTCGTCCCACCTGTGCACAGGCCTATTACAAGTCCGGACGGTCTCATCTTTCTTAATTTCATCATTCTACTAACATACGTGGTAGGATTTCTATTCATGAAGCCCCTTGTTACGAAAATTTCTCCATTCCTCTACCGCAAATTATTGGAACTGGTGAACTCTATTGTTTGAACTAAACTGTAATTTATGTGTGTGCTCTATGAGGCCTGATGAGTGAACCAAGTTACTCTTACGTTACTGGACAAGAGCCTTGTGAGCCAGAGGACGGACCGCATCTCTCAACTGTGCACAGGTGACAAAGGGGGAGATCCCCGTCGGAGTAATATTTTGTGATTTTGCTCGGGAAAAGAAAGTTCATAATAGGCTCGTGGGTTTGTTGTTACTCCGTTCTCTACCGCTTGTTTTCTCTCTCCACCTCTCCACTCTTTCATCACATTAGTTACTCGGAGCACGTCAAAGAACACAGACCACTACTTCCCTACTTCGCACTTATCACTTGCATGTTCATGCCAGCGTGTCAGTTATGTAACTAATTAATAAATCCGTACGATGAGAAGCAGCTTTCTAATAAATAATGCAAGTCTAGATGACATATTACACCCAAGAGAGAAAGTGAGAGGATGGCAGAATTACCTAATGCATAAACCCTCCATTTACAAAATGTTATTTAGGTCACTAAATGAAGGACCTTGAGCTGGACAAGCAGAACGCAAAGTTAAACGAAACTGCTTATTTATGCAGTTACCTTATAAATCGTAATGGTAGGGGCCATCCAGCAGACCTGGACATAGAAATAAACATAATACAAAGCTCCATGTATAATATCTTAAAGGGACAGGACACGTGGCTGGCCAAATGCAGCCAGGTGGCGAGCCAGTAGGAACAGAAAAAATTCTCTCCCAGCATTCCAAAATTGCGGTAAATATTTTGGCCATTACAGGCACCATTGAATTCCCAACAGAACATTTCTCTCTATTAGGTATGCTTGTTTCTTTCTTCGTATTATATATATATATATATATATATATATTCATGAGAAAATATAGTTGACACATGCCGTAAAATGTGTGGACTAAAGTGGCATATATATTTCAGCAGAATGGCTCATGTATTTTCCGAAAAACCTTACGTTTGCTGCCCCCCAACCACGATAAACCTGTAAAATGAGTACCAGAACCAAAACGTTACATTTAATCGGTCCATTACAAAACGTACATTAACCCGGTTAATACTGTATATTTCCTTTCCCCCCCCCCCCTCTCTTTTTTTTTTTCAAATTTTTTTAATTTTTTCTTCTTTTTTCAAGCCCAGTCGTCAGAGCATTTAATTCCCTCTTCCTCACTGTCTCTGATATATGAAGCCGCCCTAAGCGACAGTTTGTTTCGCCTCTTGGGTTCAGTCCGTCATGCATTTGGTGCAGAACCCGTTACTATGGTAACACATAAGGAAGCATGAGTCCGGCTCAGATTGACCGACACATCTCTGTGTCATCGTGCTACCTATGTTTTATCTCTCTCTCTCTCTTTTATTCACAATACCACCTAGTCTTTGGAGACTAATTAGGTATTTTATTTTGACCTAAATTACTACATTGGCTATTTGCTGCAGGCGTCGCCCAACCGTTAAGCCTGCTTTATTCTGCCTCCTCATTCATGAGGTTTCGAAGTTACACACAACGACGCACTACAGTCGACAGGACTTCCCTGGACGAGGGTCCAGCTCGTCACAGAGACCTCTACCTGACAACACACACAACACTCACAACAGACAAACATCCATGCCCATGGTGGGACTGCTACCTATGTAATGGTACAATAATGGTGAATGGTAAAATGGAAATGTCATTGATATAGGCTGCCTTGTGCTACTTTACGTTTGACCTAGCGTCTGCGAGTTGTGACCGAGAAAAATCATGAAACATTTCAACTAAATTGTCCAGTCTCTAGGCCAACGCTCACACCTAGAAACTGCAAAATGTGGAGCAGAAACACTAAAGATGAACTGCGACTTACACACATTCTTTGCCTACAAAAGTGAACACTAAATTTAAAAGCAGACGTTCCCAAATTTCGTGATCACGAAGCTAATGAATTAGTAAGGAGTGCGTTGGAGTACAGAATCTCTGGCTAGTACGTACTCTATGGTTCATTAACAAGAGTGGTTCAGTAAGTTACTGCATTAGTCCTTTACGGCCTAAATGTTACTGTGTATCGCCAGGTTTAACAACAATGTATGGCATGGTCTGCCCACCCTCTGAGTTAATGTGTTTCGTATGGATCTCAGAACAAACAGTGATTATTTACCTATAGCGCATTAAGTGATTGGTTTTTAAAACCTAGGCAGGGTGTGTTCACTGCCCGGAACAAACAGACCCTTTAAATATTACATTAAAAATACAGTCTTACACGACACGTACGTTTCCCACGCTACTAGTTTCTGTTTTGTTAAAAAAATCATCAGACCTTTCTTTTTACATTCAAGGGCCGTGCGTCGTGAAATATATGTCAATAATTGTCCATCACGATGCAACTATATACAGTTTATTTATATCTGTAAACCGCTCTACATTGTTTCGGGTGGTATCCCACCCATCATCAGGAGCTCATGTCACTGCATCCACTGGATGGGAATTGCAGTTCTCATCCAGTCACTTTCACGACAGGTTGCAGTTACGGTTTTACTAGTGCCACATGAGGTGGATACAGTGACATGAGCTCCTGATGATGGGTGGAGATACCATCCGAAACATGTAGAGCTGTTTACAATTATAAATAAACTGTATGTAGTTGCATCTTCTTCGACAATTATTGGCATATATCATCAGACCTCTTTCGTTATCAACAGCCGTCCGGTAAAACTTATCATGTCATATGGGATTGAGATCAGTCCTCTACAATATACATCATAAGGGTAAGTTTAAACTGGACATTTCTTAATAAAGAAGAAGGTCTGATGATGGCCTGCTAACGAAGCCGAAACTGATAACGTGGGAAACTTGTGTATGTTGTGCCAGACCGTGTTTTGTGAACTAACAGTTGAATTTAACAAAACGGGGATGAATCACCTTATAATTGAACATTTAAATGTAATTCGAATTAACGTTCGTCTTCAAACAGTTCATTATAGACAGGTTCCAGGTAGTATGTGGGCTTCGTTTATTTATTTATTTACGGTTTGTTTAACGACACTGCCAATAGCTCATATTATATAGCGGACAGTGGTGATAAGGTCGGTGAGTAACGAACTGCATAAGGTACAGAAGTTAGCGGTTGCAGCCTAACTTGTCACCAACGCGGCCTTTGCCTCGAAGGTCTGATGGAACTTACGAAAAACGTCAGCGTGGTCAATCGGCGTCACAACCTAAGTTCGAAGCGAGGAAACCGAGGCCAAAAGTAAGGACCTTCAGAGACTGAGCCGACATGATCGGTTGGTAGAATGGAAATTTTGGGAGCCGGCAACGTATGATCTAATAGTGAGACAAATGGAATTCTTAATTAAGTTACTATTCGTTTTACTATGTGGCAAGGGTTTTTTTTAACTACATTGTAATTACTATTTCGAAAAGCAGAAAACCTATATTTTTCAAACTTTGAACAATATTTCTTTATTCCCTTCCTTGAATTAGATAAAAATTCAATTACGAGCAGTTTAATGTAGAATATGTGTCCCCTTGGAGCAATTAAAAATTAACCCTCTCTAGTTGAAAAAAGATACATTAAATATAAATTCGCTGTACTTGTTGCTTCAGTTAAATATAGACAGCGCACACGACACGTTCAGAGCACCAACAGCTTTATTCACGCCACCAACCACTCTTCTGTAACTGCTTGTTTTTTTGTAGGAATGATGGGTTTGAAAAAGAAAGGGGGTCGTGTCCTATACACCTATATTAATAACTCATTATAAGTTTTTTTTACGTTTTTTTATTTGAGAATAGCAGCACCAGCTGAAAGGGACTCAAACACATATGTGCAGCCGCAAGCAAGTTCTTTGTAGACGCTCTATGTGTCATTTGCTCAACGGACAACGGAATTTTTAGCGTTTGAAACTTAGCGCGTCTGCAGTAATAATATTCAACATGAACGAAGTGACCATGGAGGCCCTGAAAGATTTCCAATCTAAGGTCTCGTATTTCAAGTCATACAAATTTTTCATAATGCTCTTAGTTCCTTCAGGTAAAAATTTTGAGAAGTCTCGCATGATTTTCAAAACAAAAATGAAAATTTCTACAGACCATTAACCGGTTTGAGGGTCTGAATAGTGTAGGCGATGTAACGACTCGCTACGTGCTGGACACTCGGGGTTCGAGATCTGGTGGAGCAAAGAGATTTTATGTTTTCCACACCCGTCTAGACCGGCCCTGCGGCCGAACTAGCGTCCTGTACAATAGGTACCGGGTCTCTTTCCGGTGGGTAAAACGGCCGGGGCGTGGCGTTGAACACCCACCCTCATCCAGGGCCGAGATTAAGAATGGGCACAGCTATGCCTCTAGTCTCTCCTCTGTACCTCCAATGGTAAGTTACGGGGCGAGCTTTTCCTTTAACATTAACCGATTTACAGTCATAATGGAGACACAGTGTGTTTCCTGCACTGTAGAATTTTAATTCTTGGGTATGTACATGAATTTCAGGATGAAAAGTTTTGAAATAGGCCACCATCGCTTTCTATATATTCCTGCCCTCTGTGTCTGTCACAGCACTGTCAAATGTATTGCAACGTAACTACTGAATTAAGAAAGTGATGCAAAATAAATAAGTGAATGTACAACGGCTTTGAGAAGCAGACTGAAGAACTTGCATAAGTTAAATATTACCATCAAACTTACTTTCATCAGATCATATACGTTTTTCTCGAGGACAACTGAAGTCACATGAAGGCACACACGCCCTCACAATAGCTAACAAGACAAGGCGTTTTCTTTTTGTAGTTAATATACCCCACGTATGCCGTTCTCTACACACTGAAAACACTTCGAGTTGTGATTTTGGTACAGTTACGACACAGTGAATGCATACGGCTTTGACTGAATATGTAATATGAAATTGACTTGTCAGTTAATGGGTCTGACAATTAAGAAATAGGAGTGGTACTTACACGCATAAGCTGTCATGCTAGTGAGTTGCTGGAAACCGGATCATGGGGCTGCTCTATCTAACGTTCTTGTATTGTTTGTTTTGCTGTTACAATACAGCCACTAATTTCAAATATTTTGGAAGAACCCGAACGCATCAAAACTCTATTAATGAAGAAATTAAGAGCAGAGTGAAGTCAGGGAATGCTTTCTATCATTCGGTGCAGAATCTTTTGTATTTCTGTTCGCTATCCAAAAATATAAAGATTAACATACACAGAACTATAATCTTTCCTGTTATTTTGCATGGGTGTGAAACTTGGTCTGTCATACTGGGGAGGGTGTTTGAGAATAAGGTGCTGGAGAAGATATTTGGGCCTAAGAGGGACGAGGTAACATGGGGAGTGAAGAAGAGTACATAAAAATTAGCCTTATGGTCTGTATTTCTCAACATCAAGAGAATCAAGTGAATGAGATGGACGGGGTATATGGCACGTATGGGAGACAGGTGAGGTGCACAACGTTCTGGTGGGGGACCTGAGGGAAAGAGAACGCTTGAAAGATCTAGGCGTCGATGGGAGGAAAATATCAAAATAAATATCATGTAATAGGTTGGAGGGGTGGGGAATGGCCTGTATTGATATGGCTGAGGATAGGGAGAGTTTAGGGGCGCTTGTGAATGTCGTAATGAACCTTCGGGTTCTATAAAATGCGAGCATGTTCTTGACTGTCTGAGAAACTGTTAGCTTCTCCGGAAGGAATCTGCTCCACGGGGTAAGTTCATACAGTCACCAGGAAATGCTCACGTTCGTCACCCAGGTTATCACAGTTTCCCCTGTCAATATCACAACGCCGCCATCAAATTAGGAAACTTTAATCTTCTCATGTTGTCGCAACCGAAGAAAAACCGGAATGAAAACACGAATTACACAAAACATCTGCATCCAAAAATTTGAAAGAGCTGTAACAGCTGTAGCAGTCGTAAATTACCGTAAATATGGATATCTTTCGTGGGCCCGGTAGCTCAGTTGGTATAGCGACTGACTACGCGCTGGACGGTCCGGGATCGAGTTCCGGTGGGGACGAGATTTTCCGCCCGTTCAGACCGGTCCTGGGGCCCACCCAGTCTCCTGTATAATGGGTACCGGGTCTTTCCCGGGGGTAAAGTGCGGCCAGGGCGTGCTGCTGGCCACTCACCCCTTCTAGTGCCGCGGTCATGGAAGAGTAGAGCTATACCTCTACCCACCCTTTGGGCCACACCGAGCCTGTAACGGGATCGCTTTACCTTTTTTTTTGTGGATATCTTTCAGGGTTTTGTATGAGGTGTGCGGTGGCAAACAGGAAGAAAATAAACCTTGTATATAGTGTACAATAGACTAGAGACGTCTCGTTTGTAAAGATACTTAAACCTGATCAGTTCATTTAAACACGACTTTTTGAAGAATTCTGCCTCTACGAAAACAGTGACTGGCATCGAACAAGGATGATTTCATAAAATCCACAGTACTCGAAATTGAAAAGCTCAGAGCTCTAACACCGAATATAAAAAACAACTTACAAAATTGTGTTTAAGCCTTTAACCCGTTCTGGTTTCAAAACCAATTACACACTACGGATTTGTTCGTCCACAACAGTTAAACAAGCACTTAAGCCTCTCGTCCTTTTTAAATCCACATGACCATGTTCATACCAAGAAGTGCAATTCTGCCAGCCAAGCAGATTTCGCGGAAATTCATTAGGTATCCCCCACACGAAGTGAGGTTAGCGAAACCTGAGTTTGTCTTGGTGGTAGCTACGAAGAACTGTGACCCTGATAAGTGACGTTGTGCAGTCTGACAGGAATTTAAAATATCTGAATCCAATGCATGGAGGCAGTAATTTCCCTCCAAACGCCCGTACATTTCTACCGCACAACACGACGTCACACTTTAGCAGGATGTGCAATGAGACCCTTGCACACCCCCCGCATTTGCCTTAATTTTCCGCGTGTGACCTTCTATTCCCGAAATTAAAAGCCTTCTTGAAATATTCTCAGTTTTATCACTTTGAGACATGCGGGGAAATGTGACTACAGTAGTGGAAACCTGGCACTGGATGGTCACCAGCAGTGTTACCACGCTTGGTAGAGACGACTGAATGCGTGTATGGAGTTCGAAGAAGTCTGATTTGAAAGCAAAGACACTTTCTAAAACAGGGATTCGCAAACTCATGTTCACGGCCCACACTCGTCTCATGAAATCCCAAAATTGTGAACTGCCATGTTACGTGTTATTCCGCAGTGTGTAGTGGTAATTCTTTACAGACGTTTCCCCCTTGAAGTTGGGACCGATAGGTTGTCCTGAAACGTCGGTAAGGAATTACAACTACTCGCTGCGTAATAACACGGAAGAGTGCAGTTCCCATATACTTCGCGTCGAAAACCTGAAGTCACGCAAAATCCTAAAATTATTATTCTTTATATTTAAAGATATAACGTTAATCAAATAAAAATTAAAGTGGAAGTATTTCAGCATGTGTATTTAAATTTTGCCCTAAATATTTTTCCAATGTTAGCTAAAGCTATAAATTTGTTTCGATTTTCTGGGTGCTGATATATGCGTTAGAATTTGTTGCACAAGGCCAAAGATATTTATGGGTATTCGTAAGAGCAAATTCCCAGACCAACTGCTAGTTACAGAACCCGTCTGGTTATTGAATTATCGGAACTCGTATGTTTTTCAAATCCATTTACATTCAATTTTCCTTGTCACTGATTCCATTCCTGTTTACAGTGTAACGCGTTTGGTGCAGAGAGCAAACACATAATGAAAGATATGTTGGAAGTTATGGTTTTGAAAAACAAAAAACGCATCGTTCTACAATTTTAATCATGTAAGTTAATGTGCAGCCATTACCTATTTCCCTAGTAGCAGCTTAGCAGGAATTTAGAAGCAGCCAAAATGAAAACTAAAGCACATTTTAATGTAAAGTAGTGATTAAAATATCTGATTTAAATGGGGTCTAAACTTATTCGACAATTTTCTTAAATTTCTGTGATTTCAAACTTCATGAAAATCAGTAATAGTTTTCGAGCTTCCAATTCCGTACACCGAGATGTATTAACGGACGGTGGGACACATTTTGGCATTCTAGAACTGAAGATGGGACCGACAGGTTGTACCGAAACGTCGGTAAGAATTTACCACTACTCGCTGCGTTATAGCCCTTAACAGCGCAGCACGCATCTACTTCGCGGCGGAAGACTGAAATCACGCAGTATTAGAATTTTTACCTAATGGATTAAAATGCCAATTAAATTTAATATTATGGGCAGTGTTTGTAGCAGGGAGGGCGGAAATAAGTAACACAGAATCAGTTTACAGGCAAACACCTAGAAGGAGTTGGGGGGTGGCTTAATGTTCCAAATTCCTCTTTCATATTGATGAGCACTGATACATACCTAGTAAATATCCCACTGAAATTAAAATATAATATTTAACAACTCCCATTCAAAGCTGCAGATTCCAACAGAAAATCCTTTCACTGATGAAATGTTACAGCCTAATGCCCCTCAAGGGAAAATGAAGATTTTACTAAGTACTTCAGTGCCATCTGATGCTGGCATGTCACTGTATATTTCGGTCCAGTACAACGTTCTTTATAACCTTGTATTCTTTGTTTTGTGTGATTCCCCGGCGTCTGACGTGTATGTACCGACGCTTCGGAACACTCTGTCAGTTTCAACTTAAAAGGCGGTGTAGCTTACATCACCTATGAAGATGGAACTGACAGTATTCCGAAACATCGGTAAATAAAATTCAGAGGTCGGGGAATCGCCCAAACGAAAGAATACGACATTCAGAAGACGGCGAAAGTTTGAAATCAGAAATAATTCTTTATAACGCTTTCACGGGCTAATATATTCGCTACTCCTGCTTCACCGTTCCACCATCAGACTAGTACGCAAAGTTCGCTGATTGCATTTCTTCTAATATATTCCGCCATTTCGGTTCACACTGATTCAAATCAGAATTAAAATTAGATTACAATCAAATACCAAAATGTATATGTGTACATCGCCCCGCTTTTATTGGTGGTGTGAAAAGTTTGTTTATTCTATAATTCTTACCATACATTATTTATATTCGATATTTTAACCAACAAATGCACTAAATAAAGCACGACAAAATACAAGTAATAAAATACAATTCGTGGCACCAACTCCTACATTTTTGATGTTTTGCTAATCGTGCATCTCAGTATAATCTTAGCAACTGAACAACTTAATGCATAAATTCTTGTTGTACAATAAGTTTACTATATACATCTACATGTTTCGAGCACTGTTGTGCTCATCACCAGTAGGTCAAATTGTATTATACAGCATCTGGTATCGTCACACTCTGTAGGTGGCCGTCCGGTGCGCAGGTCAACATGTGCACCGGACGGCCACCTGCAGAGTGTGACCATACCAGATGCTGTATAATACAATTTGACCTCCTGATGATGAGCACAACAGTGTCTGAAACATGTAGAGGAATATAATAAACTTACTATAAAGAAAAAGAATTTGTGCATTAAGTTTGTCAGTTGCTAAGATCAACTCCTACATGTTTCGGCAGCGGAGGATGCCTTGTGTTCCTTGTTTTAGTAGACTCCCTGAAGATAGCACTCCGGTGTCGAAACATGTAGCAGTTGGTATTTACCACGAATCCTATTTTATGACTTGCAACTTATTTTACTTACTGCATTTGTTGGTTAATATATTGAAGGCTTGTTAATGTTGCCTTGCGTCACACATTACACAAAACACAGTGCGAAAACACACATACATATTTCAGTATTCTAGATCAATTATATTTTTGGGCGCGTTTGCAAAATTACGAAAAGCGAATAAGAGCTTCATCAGGTTTGGCCGCCCGTCCGTTGTCCGCACGGAACAACTTGACTTCCATGAAATTTGATGTTTAAGTATTTTTCGAATCTCTGTAGAGAAAATTAGTGTTTCATTACAATCGGACAGGAATAACGGGTACTTTACATGAAGACCAATATACATGTTTGATCATATCTCGCTCAGTTCTTCTTAGAATGAGAAATGTATCAGACAAAATTTGTAGAGGATATCACAAAAAAACATTTTGTGTTCAACAATTTTCTTTTTTCGAAAATAGTGCCGTTTATGAGATAATGTGGAAAAACATTGTAGAGCAGAGCAGGCCACAGATGACAATGTGGCGGATGCGCACTGCATGCTCGATAACTATTATTCCACACTCACATACAATATGTAATAATTAACACTTTTCCACTGCAACAATGATTGCACGAACGCGCCTCAGTGTTACGTTACACGTACACTGCCTGTCTTGCAATTGTTACGTGATCAGTGTGAGATTTATTAAGCAACACGTCTAGCAAGCAATGCAATAAGGAACCTGCACGCTTGCCTGAAAACACGTAGCAATGAAAGTGCAAAAAAAAAATGTATTAGACTGAAATATATAATTGCAACATTTCACTGGATAGGCGTCTGTGCGATTGTTTCGACGAATGTCGATAATCTAAGGCCCCCTGCAGAACACGTGTTTGTAATTTAGATTTGTTGCTACCCCACTCTTGTTCCCTACCATAAATACTAACTGCTGGCTGCAGCAAACGACACAGTGACAAATATTAGGTTTATATCCGTACAAAGACGGAGTAAGAGGAACAAAGGAGAAAAATTCTTACATCAGTTGCATATTAGAACCATACGTCTACAGAACGGACTGTGGCTAATCAGCCTACCGAGCTAGATACTAATAAGCCGAGGAGTTCAGAAGGTAACGAACTATTGGCAGACATTTGTTTCTATAATATAGGACAGCGCTAGGTAAGTAAACGTCCAGAGCAAAGCAATGTAAATGAATGCGAAGCTTTTAGATATTCTGAGAGGCGAACGGAAACAAATTGCACAGCTCACATTAAAGAGGAGCGAGTATGCCATTTGATTCGTGAGGCTGTGGGCTTTTTGGCAAGCAAGGTGGAGTGCTTCCCCACTGCCGGTATCAGGGCCAATGACGTAAGCTAAACCGCAAACCCCCCCCCCTCCACGCGATTTCAGAATCTACTCAAAGAGACAGAAAATAAAGTGCATGGACTGAGCAACAGATAGGAGTGCAGTAATTACTGAGAATATGTCACTACTTCATACGACAATACTGTTGATAGTATACCTTAAAAAATTGATTCTTGCCTCTCAGAAAACGATGGAATTCCAGTACAAAGACCATTCGGTACAGAACATTTAGGTGGGGGAGGAAATTGTCGTTTTATCAGAACCAGACGAAGCAAATAAACCACGATGAATACACGTTCAGATCCATCTTAATATTACGTCTTCTTCTCATTCTTCCAGTTATCGATTTTTCAAGATGTTTCCATATCAAGACGATAAATATCTGTCGTGCTTTCCAATTTTTGCAGCATTTTCATGCTATCTGATAACTCTGTACTTCACAGTCTCTCTACAAACCGCGATGTTACTCAGTATGAGACATCCACAAATAATCACTTTACTTAACATTCTTAAGTAAAAATATTTCCCTCAACAGGTGTAAAGTAACGGAAGCGTGAAGCCGACTTCTAACCTCCATCTAGCGCCAACCATAAGAATGAGTACAGCTGTACCTACACCCCCGCATACAAACGTAGCTTCATGTTGTGGACAGGAAGAGCTTTACTCTTGTTAATCACTTCCTTTTTCTCTGAGAAAATCCGTCGGAGCAAACGTTATTTACATTTGTGTAGTGATTTTAGGCTTCTGCTGAAAAGAAGGTGTGGACTGCCCTCTTCTGTGTTATTACGCAGCGAGTAGTGGTAATGTAATTTTAACATTCACAGGTCCGTGCATCGCTAACATATTCGCAGAGTACAAACAACAAGATGCAACGTTTCACAATTTATTTCTGTAAGACGCTCTACATGTATCAGACGGCGTTTCCTTCCATCATCAGGAGCTCAAAACTGCACATACAGCGTCAGGTATTTGTCAGACCAGTGCTGCTACCTGCTGCTAGCCTGACCGGTTTAACAGCAGGTAGCAGCACTGGTCTGACAAATGCCTGACGCTGTATGTGCAGTTTTGAGCTCCTGATGATGGACCGAAAAACCATCTGAAACATGTAGAGCGTCTTACAGAAATAAATTGTGAAACGTTGCATCTTGTTGCTTGTACACTGCGAATATAGTGGTAATTTATTAGCGACGTTTCGAGACAACCTATCGGTAATATCTACAGGGGTCAAGAAATCCCTGAAGATGGGACCTTTAAGTTGTCCCAGAACGTCGAGTAATAAGCCAGAAGAGCGCAGTCCTCAAAAGACTCGTTTCTTGTACCCTGGCATTATAGCCAGGAGGTTCCTTCATAACACAGTGACATATCTACCAAACTGCACGTCGTCACAGCCTGGAAGAGCATAGGCCTAGTCCCTGATAGGCATCGTCGTCAGAACCTCTAACTTTATGGTAATGTTATTTTGTTTAGCGAAAACGTTTACAGAAATTAACTCAGTGTGACACATGCGAGGTGCAGATGTAATACTGACAAGCCTTAAAGAGATGCATACGGATATTCTGAAGTGACTCCCAAATACATCACTCTCGTACTCTCAAGATGTACGTCAGTCCCGTTTTCAGTTATGCTAGCACTCTTCCTCCTTCAAAGAGCAACTTTATAAAGCCTCTTCGTGCTAGCAGTTTCTGCTGTCCTCTTTGATCCGTTAGCAGAACAAAGTAGTTTCACCTTAAAGAGCTCCGTGTTTTTCTCAAAGAGTGTAATTATGCCTTTCACATGATTCCCGAAATAAACAACAACGCTGGGATCTTCTTTCTTCTGGGATTTTTAATTCCCGCCCACACCATTCCCTACGTAATAGCGTACCAAAGTGTTCCCGGAATTCTTATTGGACTGCTTGACCCGTAAAGACGTGACCTACAGGGTGTTTCAAAATGTAATTAACAAACTATCAATCTACGCAGGGTAATATCCCAGATAATGCGGCTGTAGCTTGGAATCACGCTACAGTATGACTATTTCTCTAAAAAAATAAGCCAGTGACATAAGGAAACAATTATGCATGGACATGACTGTCATAACAGAACTATATTGTCAGTTACACATAACATGTCAACTACATGCTTCGGCCTTTCTAATGGAACACAGAAGTTTGTTTAATGTGAGGTAGGATATTAAATTTTAAATACTAAAGAAGGTAAAGTGTTCCCGTTACAGGCCCGGTGTGGCCCAGAGGGTGGGTAGAGGTATAACTCTATACTTCCATGACCGCGGCACTAGAGGGGGGTTAGTGGTCAGCAGCACGCCCCGGCCGCACTTTACCCCCGGGAAAGACCCGGTACTCATTTTACAGGAGGCTGGGTGGGCCCCAGGGCCGGTCTGGAAGAGCGGAAAATCTCGTCCCCACCGGGATTCGATTCCGGACCGTCCAAGCCCGTAGTGAATTGCTATACCGACTGAGCTACCCGGCCCACAAATTGTAAATACTACTTTAGATTAAAAAAAAATATCGCATAAAGGGGCTATAAGCTTTACTTCGCTAAATCCGCAAAGGCTCATCGTGCGTAAAATAACACTCAATACAGCAGCGTTCTAGAAGAACACTTCAAAACACAACAAAACATTTTTAATAAAAGTTAGAATTTCCAACCACAAGGAAACCCAAATGGGAGTTTCGACGATGAAAATGTCGTTAAAACAAATTGTTATATACAACCAGATTTCGTGCCGCGAGAAGCTTTTGGTTTTCCAATACCGCATTCAAAAAATGTGTGTTCTTTCCTGAAAGGATCGTTCACCTGTACTGCAAACTACCTGGTATTCTGGAACTAAACGAATACATCAGAAAGCCACAGTTTCCGTGAAATATAATTACGGAACCTGTTCAACTGTGAAGTTACAACGTATATATTTCTCAATATCTCTTAGGCTTTTTTAAGAAGCTAGAAGAGAAAGTTTTGGTGTGGAGATCACATCCGTCTGTCCGTCCGTCCATCCTTCCATGTGTCTGTGAACCAAAAACATACGGTAAGCCGTCTTTTGGATATTCATAAAGCTGAACAGAGAAACTTTAGGATTCTACCAAACAGGTGCTCATATCGTGATCATGAGCTCACCGACAGTCACACTTTATATAAAGACAGGCAAGATTTCCATCCAGCTGTACTTACAATATTTCTTCACTTATTTTGGTGAAATTAGGTAAATGAGATATCCGCATATCGGCGTTGAACAATTGCAAATTTCGTGAAAATCCGTGCAGGGAAAGCCGTATTTTACTTGCAATCCCAATGAAATTTACAGGATTTTCTACATTATCACGAAATTCGATAAGCACATAACCACAACATTTAATAACTGATGTACGTTTCACAAAAACCGGCACTGAGTATGCTCTATTTTACTTGAGTGGGAGTACTGGTTGGAGATGAAAACAAGTGAATTTCTACCCGCATTTTCTACATGTTTTAAGATTTGGACCGAATACGTTGTAGAAAATACGTATATAATCCACTCAGCATTTGTGATTTTCGTGAAAATCGACTCAAGACGGGTCCCCCAGGTTTCCTCTCCAAAACCCAGTATAAGCCTTTCCGCTCCCCTATACGCGCTATATCCCCCTCCCATCTCTCTCTTCTCGATTTTATCATCCGAAAAATACTGGGTGAGGGGTGCAGATCATTAAGTTTTTC
>Ga0123353_10003561_pt1 | contig 19724 bp, 13 predicted proteins | sample TergutLab28metaG_3_FD_92763 | JGI IMG/M metagenome (GOLD analysis project Ga0123353, IMG submission 92763) | Labiotermes labralis P3 segment gut microbial communities from Petit-Saut dam, French Guiana - Lab288 P3 | ecosystem: Host-associated > Arthropoda: Insects > Digestive system > Gut ... | reverse complement strand
CAGCCGCTCTGGTAGTAGCGAGAGTACAGGGAAACAACGGTTTTACAAGTACGGAATCGCTCAAATCATTATCGACAAAAAATTGAAATCTCTGAAGACGCACTTGCTGGAATGGATACGAAATACAGTTTCATTCCAACGCAGAATGACTCCGGGATTTTGCATTGAACCCTCTTGAATGCACCGGGCAGAGAGGGTATCCTGTATGCATGTCTTTGGAAAAGCGTGCCGCACCGATCAAGTTGATCCTGTCCGATGTCGATGGTGTGATGACTGACAGCACCATCGAAATTGACCACGACGGCAATGAGTCGAAGCGGTTCAACACTCTTGACGGTTACGGAATCCGAATGTGGCGGCAAGCCGGTTATACCATGGGACTCATCACAGGCAGGGATTGTCCTTGTGTTTTTCATCGGGCAGCGAACCTCGGAATTGAAATCGTTCGTGCCGGTACTTTTGCCAAATGGGAGGCGGTTCTCGAAATTGCTGCCGAACAGAATTTGTCGCTCGAAGAAATTGCCTTTATCGGCGATGACTATCCTGACTTGCCTGCAATCCGTGCCGTTGGTCTCGGAGTAACGGTTCCGCATGCTCCGCAGGAATTGAAAAATGCCGCCGAGTACATTACGCAACGACCGGGCGGATACGGTGCCGTGCGAGACCTCATCGACCAGATTCTCAAAATCAAAGGAGTCTTTTCCAAAGAAATGTTAGACATCCTCCGAGTGGGATAACGCAGTGCCTCGGCAAACCGCAAGCACTTCAACACGGAGCGACCAGATAAAAGAGCCGGGGATGTAGCAGATCACAATCCCCAGACAGACAAAACAGGATACTTTTACCATGCAACACCATCATTTTTTAGCCTTCGATCTCGGTGCAACAAGCGGACGTGCAATATTGGGAACGTTCGACGGAAACAACTTCGAAATGAAAGAATTGACCCGATTTCCCAATGCCATGCTCGAAGTCCACGGAAAATACTACTGGAACGTGTTCGCTCTGTACGAATCCTTGAAAGAAGGATTGAAAGTATGTACAAAACAAGGCATTACGCTGACTTCCATTGGAATAGATACCTGGGGAGTCGATTTCGGATACATCGGCAAAGACGGAACGTTACTGGGTTTGCCGCGTGCCTATCGGGACCCTTATACCAATGGAGCACCGGAAGAGTTTTTCAAATTGATTCCGCGCGAAGAAGTCTATCGGTTGACTGGCATTCAAGTGATGAATTTCAATAGCCTGTATCAGTTGTACAGGGCAAAGAAAACGGGATATGCGCCATTAGAAGCGGCAGATAAAATCCTGTTTATGCCAGACCTGCTCTCCTACATGTTGACGGGAAAGCAGGTCTGCGAATATACGGACGCATCGACTTCGCAGATGTTGAATCCGGTAACACGGCAGTTTGAACCTTCGTTATTGGAAGCCGCCGGTGTTCAATCTTCATTGTTGCACCCGCTCGTTGAACCGGGAACAGTAATCGGCACCTTGACCGATGCAGTCGCGGAAGAAACAGGTGTCGGCAAGATACCGGTGATAGCGGTCGCTGGACATGACACCGCTTCGGCAGTGCTTGCTGTACCGGCAGAAAATCCGAACTTCGCCTATTTGAGCAGCGGAACATGGAGTCTCATGGGAGTCGAAATGGAGACTCCTGTTTTGACCCGCGAATCGTTTGAAAACAATTTCACCAATGAAGGCGGCGTGGAGGGAACGACTCGGTTCCTGAAAAATATCACCGGCATGTGGCTTCTGGAAGGCTGTCGGGAAGATTGGACAAAAGAAGGACGCAATTATACCTACGCCGAGATGATTCGTCTTGCCGAACAGGAAGGAAAAAGCCGAACGCTGGTGAATCCTGATGACCCGCGATTGGCAAGTCCGACGCACATGCCGGAAGCCATCGCTGCGATTTGCCGGGAAACGGATCAACCGGTTCCTGCATCGGACGCAGCGTTTATCCGTTGCATCTTTGATAGTTTGGCACACCGTTACAAGGAGGTTTTGGAAAAGTTATCCGGTATGATTTCGTTTCCTATCGAAAAGTTGCATGTGATTGGCGGCGGCTCTCAAAATGCGTTGTTAAATCAACTGACAGCGGCAGCGATCCAAAAGCCGGTACTTGCTGGTCCGTCGGAAGCGACTGCCATTGGAAACTGTATGATGCAGGCAAAAGCCGCCGGACTGGTCGCCGACCGATGGGCGATCCGTAAAATTGTGGCAAAGTCGTTTCCCGTGAAAGAATATCAACTGTAAGCGGAATCATTGAAAATCTGGATTTCCGGGGAAGCAACGTAGTCCCCGGTTCATGTGGCGCATCGGCTAAATACTGTTGAAACACTACTGGGCTGCTACGATGGCTTTTGCCGTTGCGTCGAAAAATCGGACGCACTCGGCAACCTTCGATTGATTGTTGTTCCAATCCGCCTCGAATTCAATCGAGAAAGGCAATGGTCCGGCAATCTTCTGGTCTGCGATCTCTTTCAGGATTTCGACAATTCCGACATCTCCCTGACCGAGCACACAGTCTGCCTCGAATTTCCTGTCGCCGGTCTTTTTGATGTCCTTGATGTGAAAGCCCGTGATGCGTCCCTTAAGTTTTTTGACGCATTCAAGCGGATTCAACCCGCTGCGAATCCAATGTCCCGGATCGCAACACGCACCTACTCGCGGTCCCAAATCCTGCATGTGTTTTAGCACCACGTCGGGATCCCAGTAGGGCGAAGGTCGCGGATGATTGTGAAGTCCCACATTGATCTTGTACTCGTCGGCGAGTTTGTTGACATTTGCCAGCGTATCAAAGGGAGGCTCAGTATTGAGCAAAGGAATGTTAAACTCGGCGGCGAAATCAAAGTGCGCCCGATCGCTACCGCAAACGCCGACGGCATGCATTGTGCAACCGGCTTCGGCAAGGAGGTCTTTCACTTGTTTGAGTGCGTCTTTGTTTTCCGGTTTCAGCAGGTCGGGACCGACGTTGACACTACTGGATCGGGAAACCTTTTGTCCCGTGTATTGCTCGTAACTGGTTGTCCCGCATGCCGCTACCATTTTGATGGCTTCGTCGAAAGGAAACCTGTTGAACGAATAGATTTGCGGACCGATTTTCCAACCGAGTTGTTCGGTGTACTTTCGGTCTTCTGGCACCGTTACGGCGGCGAACAGATGAGGGGCGAACAGTGCCGCTCCGCCTAGTGCGAGAGAGCCTCGCAACATTTCACGACGTGTAATCATTTTTTCCTCCATTTTAAGGGTTGAACAACGAAAATACTAACGACCATCCGTCAGCACTTTTATCCTAATTCTCTCGTTCGAGGACATTGTACCATTTTTCGGCACCTTTGCAAAAGGGTGTTCGCGTGTTCGCCATTGCACATTCCGGTTCTTGAAATTTTGTAGAACAATGTTACTATGGGAGTTAGAAGTTCGACTTTTTCCTTCTAACCCCCCGAAAATATCTTATGACAATTTCCCGACGACAATTTTTAGGAGCGGCTGCCGCGACTGCCTCGGTTGGTTTTTTTCACTCCGTACAGGCACAGGAAGCAAGCCGAACTGGTGCGTTTCCTTCCGAACTCTACAAGGCACGGATTCTTTCCGTTCCGACCGACGCAGATTGTTCGGCACTGAAAGCCGCCGGCTTTGACGGCATAGAAGTTACAAACTGGAACCTTCCCGTTGAACAAGCCCGGTCAAACCGACTGATCGCCGAAAAACATGGCATTCGCGTCCACTCCGTGATGCGCGGCTGGGCGAATTTCAATCAACCGAACAACTACGACGGTGACATTGAGTCGGTCAAGACCGCTCTCCGCACCGCTTCGGCTTACGGTGCCGATGCCATCCTGCTCGTTCCTTGTAGAATCGGTGGAGGCGGAATGAGAATGCCGGAACCCTGGGACTTCGACATTGATTTCGATCCGCAAACGCTCAAAGTCAAGACCGTCGTATCGGGAGACAACGCACCCTATGCCGCTTACATTGCCGCCCAGAACACTGCCACCGAAGCGTCCATTCGGGCTATCGAATCGCTGATTCCGACTGCTGCCAAAGAGGGAGTCCGAATCTGCATCGAAAACGTTTGGAACAATCTTTGGAGTACGCCGAAGTTGTTTGCAGCGTTTTGCAAGTATTTCGATCATCCTTGGGTCGGTTGCTATTTCGACCTCGGCAACCACACGAAGTATGCAAGATGTGAGGAGTGGATCAAGGAACTGGGTAACAGCATTATCAAGTTGCACATCAAGGGCTTCAAGGTTACGGAAGTCAAGGGGAAACTCGGTGGCGGTCCCGGCGATTGGTGCAAGATCGACGAGGCATCCATCGATTGGAGGTACGTCCGAAGACTGCTTGCGGAAAACCGATATAATGGCTGGATAACCACCGAAGAAAACGAAAAACGAGAAACCGACGTAGAGTACAGCAGAATGCTCGATCAGGGCATCGCCATGTAGTCAGGCTTTTTCCTGACGGTTTTCAAATAGAGCCCTTAGTAGCAAGAAGACTCCCCAAATACGCGCCCTTATATCCCTCGTGGGTCAGAGGATAAGGGCGCGAAAGAAGGGGCAAGTTGGTGCTACTAATGGTTGGCGGCGGGTGTTTGTTCGGGAGCGCAAGACGAAAGTGGATGGGCAAAGCAATGCAACTCCAAGCAAAAGGGAGTCATCTGGCAATTCAACTGCGAAAATGCAAGGGTAAAGCTACGCTCACTTTATCCTAAAATTAAAAATTGACAAAACACTACGCTCCATTCCGGCTTTTGTCGCAATGCAAAAGCCCACTATGCAAAAGGACTCTATGGTCTGACCACGATCCGAAATCCGGTGTTGAATACCGGCTGATAAATCGGATAGTACCGCTTGAAGTCAGATGTCGAACGATAAGGTCGGTCGTACCATGAACCGCCCATGACCGTCATTTCGTCAGCGATGCCAGCGGTTGAAACGCCGACAGTGGAAGCATTGCGACCATCCTTCGTCGTTTTGGTAAACTCGGCGACGTTGCCGTGCATGTCGAACAGTCCCCACGGATTCGCTTTGTAGTTTCCGCCGGGAACATGAAGGAACGAACCATCGTCGAAACGCTCATCCTTCGGGTAACGGTCGTCGAACGGATTGGGATTCACAAGAACCTGTACAGCAGTATAATCGTTGGCGGTGGTACAAGCGACGAACTCTTTCAAACGTATGTCGCCGAGATTCTCAAACGACGAAAAATCCGTCTCAAAATTGCCGAACCAAAACGGCGTGGTCGTACCCGCTCGACAAGCGAACTCCCACTCGGCGGCAGTCGGTAAATCAACGTTACACCCGGTTTTGTTCGAAAGCCAATGACAAAAAGCCATCGCTCGTTGCCAGTCGACTCTCACGACGGGCAGATCGTCGGCATTGACATCGTATCCCCGACGACCAAATTGGTATCCAGTCCGCGACTCCACACCGCTGCTATGCGACGGGTCGAACATACGAAATTGAGCATTCGTAATCTCGTACTTGCCCATGAAAAAGGGGTGTTCGATCACAATCTCTTCGGCTTCCTTGATGATTCTGCCCGTGTGTTCAATCGGAACAAGTTCGATTCCTTCCAAGATGATTCCTTCGGCGGGTTGGCGTTGCTGCAATTCGACCTTGACGACTGGCATCGGTCTGGCAAACTTTTCGGCACTGTTTTCCGGCGTTTTGAGATTTTCTGGAGCAAGAATCCTTGCCGGTGCCGCTTGTTCCATAGTGGTTGTTACGTCTTCAAAATCAGTAACCTCGACTCCGTAGAGTTGAGCGAGATCGATTCGCCGCTTCGCAATGGTCTCGACGTGTTGTCTGCCTTGCTCGCCGACAACGTCCATCCAACTGCCGTGATACGGCGTATTCATGTCGATCCAAGTGAGAAGGTTTTCCCAGTCTTGTTCGGACAATTCCGTACCGCGGTGTCCGCCTCGAAGAATTTGCACGAGTTCCGTCGTATTGGCGGCGAATTCCATTGGAACGAGAAGATGATAATCGCTTTCGATTCCCGGTCGCCGAACAAAGCGTTGAAGATTATCGTATCCTACTGACCATTTTCCAGCGCGACCATCAGGCCATCCGCCATTTCCTGAAAGTGCGGACGACCAGCCCTGAATCATCACGTCGCCTCGCAAATCAATCGGAAATGGTTTGCCGTCTAGCGCAGTGCCTACCGGACGACCCTCAACCATTGCAGTGTTCGCAAATTGTTCCCATGTCCCATTGTGGCAGCCTACGCAGTGTTGATCGAGAATCGGCTGAATGCGTTCACGAAACGAAAAGCCGCGAACATTGATTCTGCCAAGCAGAGTGGGAGCGTCGGGATTCGGCGTATTATACGGTTTGATTTCAGCGGGCGGCTTCACCAGAGCGACAGGCACACGCCTGAGCGGCGGCGGCACACTATTTTGCGATTCGTGGCAACCGTTGCACTGGAGATTTTCGCCCGGCATCGGTGTCATCCAACTTCGCATGAGTTGCAGGGCTTGTCCGTTTGCATCGAGTGGAAGCACCGCTATCGGCTGATTAGCCGGTGTCCGAAACTGGGCGGAACCGTCCTCCTCGACAGGCACCGTGCCGAGAACGCCGCGGACATCCCAGGGACCGTCCTGACCGACGATGCCGAGAAGTCCACCGGTGTTGTGATACGCATAATGGTAAGTATAAACCCGAAGATTTTTGACGACTCCCGGCGGAATCCCTTGCAGACCGGGTCCGTCAAGCACATTGCTAACGAACACGGTGGCATCATCGCGTTGCAGATCGACCTTTTCTGTAATGATCGGCGGCATCGGTGTCGGACGCAATGGAATCGGTTCGACTAATGCGTTGCCCCGCATTTCTTTGAGGAGAATCATATTGTCGAAAATATCGACAAGGTAGAGTCCGAGTTGTGCCCTCGGATTTGGCTTCGCAGACACGAGGAAATGTTTCTGTGAAATCGGATAGGGATGCACAAACTTGGGCCAACTGTTACGCGTCAGTCCGTCGGCAACAGGACCTTCGACTTTTTTTCCCCAACCGGGCAATCGTTGCACGGCTCCTTCTGCCTCACGGCGGCTGATAGCAGGGTCGAATAATACCAATTCGCCGAGCCGACCGTGGTCGTGGTGTCCGCCCACGACGGCAATCACACGAGTCGGATGGTCGGGAAGCGGTCGGGAAAAGAATACTGAATTCGGCCAGTACGAATTACTGCCGTAATATTCGAGTTGCAACGTTCCGTCCGGGTTGCAGTGGAACAGCAGTCGTGAATTGGAGTGAGGAATGTCGGCGTACTCCCAGCGGGTATAAAGAACTCGACCGTTGTTGAGCATCGTCGGATTCCAACTGTGGTCCTGATCGAATCCGACTTGTCGCAGCGTTCCGATGGCGGGGTCAAGGACAAACAGGTTGGCGACGTGTGCATAACCGTACACGCAGGGAACGCCGATCATGGGTGCCGTACTCGTCAACATGATATTGCCGTTCGGCATGTAACAGGAGTCGTAAAAATCAACGTCCGGTTCATTCCTTGTGAGTTGTCGGGCTTGACTCGGTGAAGGAACATCGATTTCGAACAGATGCCAGCGGTTGTTTTCGCCGACGGCGGAGAACATCAATCGGTCAGCATCGAAATGCAAGTCGAGATCGGTAATCGCCGTATCTCGCGGCGGTTTGTAGAAGGAAGTCGGCGTTTGGTCAGGGTTTTTGATCGACAGTAGCATGATTTCGTCGTCATAACCGCCTCGCGGCAGTTCTGAATTGCTATTCCAATTGGTCGGCAACGCAAGACTCGGTCCCTTTGTATGTCGGCGGACGAACAGGATTTTGTCGAAATCAATGTACGGATTGTCGAAGAGCAATGCCCGTCGCCGCAAATCGTCGTAGGCTTTGGGAAGTGCCTTTTCGCCGTCGAGTTTGTCGAGTTCGGCGAGGTATTCCTGTCCTTTCGGATATTGCGGTCCGAAGGTTTCGAGCAAATCATTGATGGCGCGTCTTATGGCATCGGAATTCGGTTTTTCGGCATCGGGAACGGCGTAACTGACATGTGCAGTGGAACCGGTTGGCGGCGATGGCGGCGGCGGTAGTTTTTTAGCGTTGGGACGTTCGAGTGTCCAATTGGCAGGCAACAGTTGTTCCGGCACGAACCGCAGTACGGCGAGATGCGGTGGCGGTCCCGATTCGGAAACAAGTTTGATCGTATGCAGTCCCGGTTCGAGAATGTTGAATTCGAGCGGAGCATCCCAAATGGCATCGCTGGAATTCCAAGTTTCCGAACGATGGGAGCCGGTGCAGATTTTACCGATGGCGTTGCCGTTGAGATAAACCGTCATCGGACGTGTCTCCTGCATGGCGACGAAGACGGACAGAGAGTGTTTTCCGGCGACCGGAAACGGAATATTGTATTCGGCGAACACCGACTGATCGGACACTCCCGGATTATTCGCAATGATGACGGGACCTCCGTTTCGCCATGCGTCTTGGTAAACGCTGAAATTTCCCTGGTCAAACGCCCAAGATTCAACGTCGAAATGAAGAACGTTTTCCTGAGCCGAAAGAACGGATGAAAAAAGAAGAAAACACAGACAGAAATGAAATCTCATCGTGACACCCTTTTGTGAAACGTTGTGTGAAACTTACAAAGACAGGCTTATTATTGCTCATCTGGAGGCGTTTGTCAACAAGTGTAAGTAACGGAAACGCCGATCATGTCCCGTCATTGTCATACACGAGAATTGCACAGTCCGAGAAAAAAGATGACTGTCCAAAATGAGACAAAAACCGAATTACCGAATCGTTACCGCCTGCATCGTCGTCGGTCGGTCGTCATGCCCGAGCATACGCGCTTCCACTCTCTGCCTCTGTTGCGACACCGGGTGCTCGGCGGGAGAACGTTGCACCGAAGCCTGTTGAATTAGTCCCGATTCCTGTTGAATGTGCCACTCCGGGTGAGCGGCAAGCATCGTTCCATCACTACGTCTGCCCGGCAAATGAGCCGTCGCTTGCGCACTGACCACCGACGAACCCTTTTCGGGAATGTAACGCACGATCAGGGAAACTTTCTTCGCCGCTCCTTCGGGACCCGCCGCATCGACTGGAACCCAAAGATTGTAAGAGTGTCCCATCTTAGATTTTACATAAATCCCTTTGCTGTTGAGCGTTTTTGCATTGAAGACGAGTCCTTCGTTGGGGCGTTCGTCGCCCGGCAATCTTCCGTCTTCCTCAAAAACATAGACCACGAGCGTCCCTTTGGCTTTGACCGGTCGGAGCATCGCCTGATCGTACAGATAGACTCTTCCGCCAAAGCCGCGTTTGGGTTCTTCACCATTACTCACTGCCGGTTCCCAGGCGGCAACCACCGTCGTTACCGGTCCTGGCGGCTTCATTGCCGAAAAGTCTGGAGACTTCGGCGCAGAAATACAACCGGAAAAGGCAAACAGGGCTAAACAATTGAGCAAGATAATTCTTTTTTTCATCGTGTTTGTTCTCCTTGCAGTCAAAAACACTATTTCGTTTCAATGCTCGGAAAGATCGGTACAGGGACGGGCATTCTGCTTTCCGGCGGCAGTTGCGACTCGTGTAAAATCACCGGCGCAGCGGGGATATGCATGACTTCGCTCGGATACCACTCATCACTTCGGCGGAGGATGCTGCAATCTCCCGTGAGCCTAACCACATCCCTGACGCACCACTGCATACGTTCGTATTCTTGCTGATTCAAGCAATCCAAATCGTTCCGAGTGCGGATGATTCGCGGTGTCATCACGACCAACAATTCTTTCCGCTTATTCGTTTTGCTGTCGTATTCAAACAAATGCTTGATGACAGGTATTTTATTCAAGCCGGGAATACTATTGTTGGTCGAACTTTTTTCTTCGCTTATCAGTCCGGCAAAAATGACCGTTTGACCATCCATGGCATTGACCGTCGTTGAAGCATACGTTTCTGTTGTATAGGGTGCTCTAGCACCGTTACCTACGTCCTCCATCCTGATTAAGCTGGATCGGCTGATATAGACTGCCATTGCAATCATACCGTCGGGCATGATTCGGGGCATAACATCCATGTACGTTCCGATTTCAATCATTCCCGTACTCGTCTGGGTTGAAGCAGTACCCTGTGAAACCGAACCTGCATACGGAACTCTTTCACCGACCTGAACTTGCGCCCGCTGGTTATGAATAGTTACCAATCGGGGGCGACTCAAGACCTGCGTCTTAGTCTGTGTTTCCAATGCCCGAATGAAAATACTGACCGATTCGCTTGATGCCGCAAACGAAAAACCGCCTGTGTTCGGCACACCGAGACTCGTAATCCCCTGTGTACCAACTGGACTCGGAGTCGAGCCAGTGGAGAAAAAAGGGACAATGCCAGTTCCGATACCGAGTCGTCCACTGGTGCCTGTTCCTGCATTAAACAGGATTGAATCCTGCAAGCCGAATTCTACGCCGCGATCCTTACTTCGAGTAATATCGACTTCGGCAATCAACACGTCGATTGCCACCATTAAGGGACGCTCATCGAGCTCCTGAATGATCTTTCGGATTTGATCGTAATAGCGCGGAGTCGTACTGATAATCAACGAATTGCTGATCGGTTCGGCAACGATGTTGACTTCCTTTTGATACTGTTCGGCAGGACTGAAAGGAAGATGCGTCGTGCTGTTTTGAAGGTCAATTTGCCGCTCGAAGTTAATGCAATTATTCAAAATCGGAGCAATTTCTTCTGCCGGTGTATTGATCAACCGTATCGTAAAGATACGGCGGCTGTTCAGGTTTTCTTCATCAAGCCGGAGAAGCAACGCTTCTGCCACTGCCAAGTCGCCTTCACTGCCGATGGCGATAATACTGTTCGTTCGGATTTCCGATTGGAAACGCACCCCCACGAGTGTACTGTCCCCCAGTTCTGTACCGGGCAGAACCGAAGTGATTTGGTTGGTCTGTCCCGACGCAAACAAACTGGTTAAGACCTGTGTGAGGTTGTAGGCATCCGCATTTATGAGCGTAAAAACTCTAATTCTCGATTCCGCTGCTGGCAACCGATCCAGTTGATAAATGATGTTTTCAATGAGCGACATTGCATCCGGCGGAGCAGTAACAATAACGCTGTTGCTTCGAATATCGGCGGCGAGTCCAACGTTATACATGATATTGGATCGCGTAAGATTTCCATCAGCGTCCACGGTTCCCATCGAGAGCATCGATCCACGTGTTGTACCGGCAGTGCTCATGGCAGTGCTCAGTGTTGTTACCATTTCCTGTGCCATTGCATTTCGCAACGGGAAAGACCTTACGAAAGTGGTAATTTTGCTGCCGTCAATATCCATCTGCTGCACCATTGTGGCGACTTCGGCTACATCACGCTGACTTCCTTGGACAATCAACGAATTGGTGCGGTTATCAGGAACGACACTCACTTGGGCGGACAAAAACTGGTTTGCCCCTGCTCTGGCTTGAAAGGATTGCTGAATTTGGGTTGCCAATTCCATTGCGGCGGCATGTTTCAAATGGAAAATTTGAAAAGCGGCGTTCGGGTCCACCGGGGTGTCCAACTTTTCGATGAGTTCCATCGCGGAGGCAATGCTTTCCTTGCGACCGATGATGAGAATCGTGTTCGGTTTGACAAGGGGCAACATCGTAATGGCACCGCGCCGATTCGCATAGACCTGCTGATAGAGTTGTTGCACCAGTTGACTGACCCGGAGCGAATCAGCATTTTGCATCGGAATCAATTCAATGATCGGTTCGTTTTCCAGACTCAACGTCTCCAGTTGCTGCACCATGTTTCGGATGATGGCGACATCTCTGGGCGTACCTTGAATGACCATCGTATTGAAGTCGGGAATGACATCAATGTTTACGGGACCGACGACTCCGCCGAGCGGTTCTTCCGTGCCCGGTGCGCCGTTGGCTGGGACTGCCTGCGGTGTTGGAACAGACGGACGCTCCCTTTGTGCGACTCTGGCGGTTTCACGATTCACCATGTTGGCGACGCGCTGGGCGGGCACAATGCTGGACTGCTGAACCGGCATGAATTTCGTGACCGCTCCGCCGGGAACTTCTGGGATGTCCAAAAGCCGGACGATTTGGTGACTCGATTCCACCATGGGCGGCGTGCCGGTAATGGAAACGACTCCTTGTTGTTGATCGATGACAAGTTGAATATCTGTTCCCGCTTTCGTGGGGAGACTGTATCGAGAAATTCCGGTCGTTTCCGTTTCTCCTCGAATGGGAACGAATCGGCTGCCTAGTTTTTCGACGAGATTTTTCTCAAAAATCTGCGGCGTAATGCGGAGACGATGGTTTTGGGTTACAACATCATTCGCAACCGGATTTTTCGCCACTGGGTTTTTTACAACGGGTTGTTCTGAATTTCGTGGAGCGACGGTGGGTTTGGCGGTGGGGACATTAGCCGTTGCTGGGGGAGCCAGTGTTGCAGGAGGAGCCAGTGTTGGTGTAATCGGTGTTGCGTCGCCAGAGGAAAAATCACCAGAAGTAAAAGCAATATTGTATTTATTTCCTAAGGGAACCGGACTGGCAAAAATAGTGTTGTCCTTATTCAGGGAATTGAAATCCGTTTTTCCGGGAAATGATGGAGATTTTTGAGTAGCCGGACCGCTAGCGTTCGGATTCTGGAAACGCAAAGTCTGTTGCCCGAAAACGGGGCTCGCCGCTATCAAAACGATAACGATAAAGGATAGTCCAATTCGTTTCATAAGTCTTTCCACATTGCTGGGGGTTGTTTTTCTCACTCCATAGACCTTTTACGGTTGAAAATTCCGGCACATGATGCCAAAAAGTGCTGTGTTATCAGTAGTCCGTGTTATCAGTATTTTCGACAAATCGTGGCAGGAATTTCAAGTGCGAACGGTATAACCCCTGTTCTTTCGGTTGTATCGGTTATTTCGTTCGAGCAATACGGATAATTCCGGTACTGACAGGGATTTTTGTTATAGGAATCGTGTCGATTGTTCCTTTTGCACCGGTTGTTTCTGATATTCCAGTTGTATGAATTATAGAAGATAGATAAAATGCGTCGGTTATGCCGAAAGCGGGCAAAAGAGCGGGGGACGAAAGTCCCCCAAAGGCAAGACTGCCATTCCTGATTGTTCGGTTCAGGATTTTAATCCGTCGAGTTTCATTTCGAGCCGCTCACCGGTTCGCATCATTTCGTCCCAGGTCAGTAGTTTCTTGTGCCGGACGGCATCGCGTCCGAGAACACACGTCAAGTTGGAGCGGACCGACTCGGCAACCGTCGGATTACTGAAATCGCCGCCCGCTATCGCTTCATAAAATTCCTTGACATTCGTTACCGTCCCTGCCAGATAGTTGTCTTTGCAATTCCCTCCCTCGTAGGGATTGGCACCGCTGATGCGGACATCGCCGAAATAGTCGGTGTCCAAGAGTCCCTTGGTTCCCCATGCACGTGCGATAATTTCGTTATCTTTCAGACCGGGACACTTGACAGATGCGAATTGTAACGTGACATTTCCGGGAAAACCGTATGTCACGTTGTAGTGGTCATTGATGCTTCCATGCGTTCGGATTTTGCGTCCGCCTGTTCCCGCCGCCCAAATCGGGTTTGCACCGGCAATCCAGGTCGCAACATCCAACGTGTGAATGTCTTGTTCGACGATACAGCACCCGGAGAGTTCGATGGACTGATACCAATTGCGCAAATAGGATTCTGCGTCCGTCAATGGGACGTTATGAAGGACCGCTCCGAACGGATAGTAAGAGTAGAGACTTATCAGTTCTCCCATGTCTCCGGCATGCACCCGGCGGATCGCTTCACGGAAATACTGGTTTGCCCGCGTTTGGAAATCGACCAGGAACGCCAATTTTTTTTGCGTCGCCTTTTTCCCGGATTCACCTACGGAAACGCTTCCCGGTACATCGACGGCTATCGGCTTGGAAAGGAAGACGTGTTTGTTTGCCTCGACTGCTGCCGCTGCCTGTTCCGGGTGAAAACTGGGAGGCGTTTCGATAACGGCAACGTCTAACTTGCTGTCCAGCAGACGTTTGTAGCCGGAAAGCGTGCTGTACCGTCGGTCTGCCGGGACGTTGCATTTTGAGCCGACGGCATCGACACGGTCTTGGAAGTAATCAGCGACTGCAACGAGTCGGTAGTTTTTGTTTTGTGCGAAGACACCGGTAATCCAATCTCCGCGTCCACCGCAGCCGATGAGACCGATTTCGAGAACGGAGTTTGCGTCGGAGCCGACCACGGACGTTGCTTTTACAATGGTTGACGTTGCGGCGGCGAGAACAGAGGCGGCAAGAAATTGTCTTCGGGATAAAGTGGTTTTTGTCATCTTTTTTGTACCTTTCTTTGGGCTATGTGATGGTCGAGTTATAGCAGGATTGAACATTTCTGTCAAGAAGGCAGATGGTGCAAAATGGGGAGGCGGTTTTTTCGGGTTCTATTTCTTCTCTTGATTTTTTTATCTCCACTGCTATACTGGAAGGCATCATTCCGCAGAACGTGAGAAATCGTAATCATGGCTCATAAAATTGCTCTTTTTTTCCTGTTTTTTGCCGCCTTTTCTCTTTCAGGAATCGCCGACGAACGATTTCCAGACAGCGATATTCAATGGATTCTCGACCAATATCATGTGTCTCCGTCGAAGTCGTTGATTCCCGACGAAGGATTCGCCGGTTGGACAAGACATTACGGTGAAGCCATTCCGGCAGTGTTCAAGTGGACAAACCAACGCGGCAAGTTCGTGCTCAACCAGTCCGAGAAAACCGCTGACCTGCCGGGAGGTGATCTCGTTACCGCCAAACAATACACTAATTTTATTCTCGATTTCGTTTGGATTGCTTCCAAAGGTTGCAACAGCGGCATCAAATATCGCCTCAAAGATTTCGGCAAAGAAGGTGCGAAAGTCAATTACAGTGAAGACTTCGGCTGGCTCGGTTGCGAATTTCAAATTCTGGACACCTTCCATGATTGTGAAGACGGCGGACGAGACGCAACGGCTTCGCTCTACACCGTCTTTGCACCAGACAAGACGCGAAAACTGAATCCGTTTGGCGAAATCAATACCGGTCGCATTGTGGTTTTGGATACTCACATCGAACATTGGCTCAACGGCAAGAAAGTATTGGATTTTCAAGTGGGAAGCGAATCTTGGAAGAACGCCATCGCCACGAGTAAATTTTCGAGGGAAGACGCAAAAGCGGAGGGCTTTGGCGAAAACCCATCGGGCTTAATTATGTTGCAGGATCATGGGAACACGATTACTTATGAGAAGGTCATCATTCGGGAAATCGGCGATAGCCGATCAAAGAGTCGTGGGAGGTAATGGACCCTGTACCACTTTAAAAAATGGTTGTTTTCAGGTCGAAAAGGGATGCGATTGTCCTTGTTTGGAACGAGGATCGCGGACCTTCTTGAAATATCGAACGAAGTGTCTGATAGATGAAAAATTGAACATGGGAACCTCCGTGAAGTGGAAAAAGGTGAAACCATCTCATCCCTGTCATGCAATACGTCAAAAAGGAAGGTCTGTTCGGAAAATTATGAGAAAAATACAAAAAAGTCCAAAATATCCAAAATTCTTGTGAGCGGACCGGGACAGATACAAAACCACATACAATTTTATATTGACACACTGCAAACCATGTGATAGAGTACTATCTTTCGCTTTCGCCCCCTCAACGCCTCGCAGGGCGAGGCGGCTAAACTTATGAACCACACAGATAAAAAAGGTCTTTTTACATTGGAAAACGGACAGAACCTGGCGTTCACCTTTATCCTGGTCAGTTCGCTGTTCCTGCTTTGGGGACTCTGTAACGGCATGATCGATGCGATGGACAAACATTTTCAAGACGAACTGGGATTGTCCAAATCGCAATCTGCCTGGGTGCAATTTGCCCACTATCTAGGCTATTTTCTGATGGCACTTCCCGCCGGTTGGCTGGCAATTCGATTGGGATACAAGGGCGGAATCATTGCCGGACTGTTAATGGTAGCAGCAGGTGGATTCTGGTTCGTGCCTGCCACCTATATCAACGATTGGGCACACCAACAAACGATTGCCGCCGTCAGCCACGAAGCCGCCGGAGATGTAGCACCGGATATACAGGACGGTGCCACCAATACCATTGTCGAGGTAGCCGCAAAGCCGCGATTTCGACCGCAAATGATTGCCTTTGCCGGTTATCTTCTCGGAGTCTGCGTCATTGCAGCCGGTTTGACTTTTTTGGAAACGGTGGCTAATCCCTACACGACAGTGCTCGGTCCACGACAATACGCCGCCACGAGAATCAACCTTGCACAATCGTGTAACGGTGTCGGTTGGATTCTCGGTCCGATTCTCGGCGGATTGTTTTTCTACGCAAAAGATGCATCGGGACACAGCATCGGAAGCGAAATGCTTTATATTCCCTATGTCACTGTGGCGTGCATCGTGCTTGTCCTTTCAGTGATATTTTATTTTGCGTACATTCCCGACGTGAAAACAAAAGACGATTATCATATCGACGAAGCGGACAAAACTGACGGCGGCGGTAATATTGATGACCGCAAACTGAAACGCGGACAGATTTACTTGTTCCTGTTTCTCAATACAAGCGTGTTGATTTGCATTCTTGGTATCTTTACCTGGCTGATTTTGACGACGCTCTTTAATTTGGGACCTTCAATTGTAGGAATGACGCAAACGCTCATGCCGTTCTCCGGTGTCCAAGTTACGGTCCACAACGCTCCGCTGATTTTTATCAGTGAAATCGCATGTGTGTTGCTGGTGGTTGCGGCAATCTGGCTCATTTTTGTCAACCGGAAAATTTCTCACCACAGTATCTGGTCGCACCCGCACTTTTCCGGTTCGGTGTTGGCGCAGTTTCTGTACGTGGCGGCACAGGCAGGAATTTTCAGTTTTTTCATCAACTACATGACATCCGAGGTGCCAAAGTTGCCGCCAGCGTTCCATGTGCAAACTTCCAAAGCCGACATTGATGAAAAAATCGGACAAGGCGAAATCGGACGATTTAGCGGCTGGTTCCAGAAAAAATCCAAGGATTGGCTCGAAGTCAACACGATGGTCAAGCCGGAAGACCTCAAGGACTTCCCGGCATTGGTGGAACGTATTCGCCGTGCTTCCGATCCGCTCTCTGCATATCTGAAGGCGGATTTCCAACACAACTTTGAGCAAGCCGGTATGGATCGCCTAGAGGCTTACGAAGGTGGTGAAGAACGAGCGTTGCGTTCGATTATTCTTCAGGAACTCAACCTGCTTGTTCGGCAAGACCCTCGAAAGGCAAGAGGAGGCATAGCGTTTTACAATCCTAAAAACCTGACTGGCGTGACGTTGAGTGACGAAACCCAAAAAATGCTGGAAAGGAGGTTGCAAGAAGACGAGGAGATGAAAAAAATCCTCGCCGCTGAAGAACACATGACCAAGGAGGAAAAAATTACGGCGGCAAAAGAACGCGCTGCCGCACAGGGACAAGCCGAAAAAGTCAACGTTCCGTTGCTCAATCGCTTGGTGTTGCAGGAGGCGTATCCCGAATTGCTGGACTATCGCCGCGAAGTTCTTAGCATTAGTGAGCAGGGGGCGGCGTTTCTGCTTTCCATCGGCTTTATGTGCTTCCTGATCGGTCGGTTTACCGGTGCGATCATGCTCCGAAAGATTTCGGCACACAAAATACTTGGTCTGTGCGGCATTCTGAATGTCGTTACATGTCTGTTGATTTTTGCCAAATGGAGTTGGCTGTCGGTGGCTTCTGTTTTCTTCAGTTTTTTCTTTATGTCGATTATGTTTCCTACGATTTTCGCACTGGGTATTTTCGGACTGGGGGCGCGTGCCAAACAAGCGTCGGCGTATCTCGTCATGGCGATCATGGGTGGAGCGATTTTGCCGAAACTCATGGGATACGTTGCAGACCAATATGACATGTCGCGCGGATTTATTGTTCCGATGTTCTGTTTCATTTTCGTTGCCATTTACGGATTCTGGTGGCCGAAACTCAGTGGAGCGGATTCGCTCAGCAGTGTGAAGACATCGGGCGGGCATTGATTTTTATCGCGAAGAGAGGAGTTATACCGAAATCGGCACGAAACTGCACTTTGCGTACCCTGCGTACTTTTCGGTTAAATCCTTTATTACAAAACTTTTGTACCCCCAAGCGGGTATTGACTTAAAGACCGCTACAAAGTAGCATCTACAGTGAGTGCTGTCGTTCGCCTCGTCTGCCATGAAAAAACTGATAGTTGAAGCAAACATTGAGAGCCTTGATGAAGCGATAGATTTTATCAATGGCGAACTTGAATGTAAAAATTACCCGCCGGAATTGCTGGTCAACATCGATTTAGCGGTAGAGGAAATTTTTATGAACATCACCAATCACGCCTATCAACCGGGGAGTGGCAGTGTCGCCATAGCCATTGCCGTCGGCGAGGAGACGGTGATCAGGTTTGAGGACACTGGCAAGCCTTACAATCCTCTTGAACACGTCGACCCGGACTTGAACAAGCCTTTGATGGAACGCGAAATAGGCGGACTGGGAATTTTGCTCGTAAAAAAAATCATGGACGAGGTCGATTACATACGAATTGACAATAAAAATGTCCTGACAGTAACGAAAAGGTTCACAGAGCCGCCATCGTGAGGTTGACGACCATTGCCCTACTCGTTACAATGCGCAAACAGTTTAAGCGAGACAGATCCCATGACAAGTGAGAATTTTGTAATTACGCAAGAAGAAGCGTCGGGCGGCATCACGTTGACCATCCAAGGGCGCATCGATTCGACCAATGCGGTAAAACTTGGATACAAACTGGACCAAGTCATCAAAGACGGACAAAACAGTATCATCCTGAATATGCTCATGGTTGAATATCTCTGTTCAACGGGAATACGCGTCATCCTGAAGGCTTATAAAGAAGTCCAAATGGCGGGCGGCAGTCTCGGAATCGAAATGCCGTCCGAATGTGTCAAAAATGTTTTTGGAATGGTGGCACTGAATGATATGTTGGTGGGATGAACGATGTGCCAGACAAGTGTCAGGAAAATTCCTGACATTTCCTGACGTGTCGCAGGTTACACTGCGAGCGAAAATTGACATTCGGAGACTGGAAGTCACACGCGCAAAGAAAAGCGGTCAGTTTATGGCGTAGCGCAGTATGATGTTCATTCTCGTTCCTTGACCGCAAAGGACACGCGAAGGATGCCGCTTTCTGCCGCCATCTGCAACAGTGGCTTGATCTCGCCATAAGGAACACTTTTATTGGTTCGGATTTGTACTTCCGTCTCTTCTCCCCAATCGTTTCGGCACGCTATCAAAAGTTGCCGAAGTCTTTGCCGCTCGACAATCTCTGTGCCGACGTAGATCATACCGGACTTCGGAATACTGACCGTCAACCGCTTCGTTTGTTGTTCCGGTGGAAGAGTTCCCGTCTCCGCTTTCGGTAAATCGACTCGGATCGCCGTGTCCTGTTGAATCATATTGTTAGAAACAATAAAAAAGATGATTAACAGAAAGACCATGTCGATCATCGGCGTTAGATTAAATCGTCCGCCGCGCGGTTTCAAATGTTCCGGTGCTTTCATTGGCACTTCATGACAATGGCGTGCGCTCAAAAGTAATTGTACCGATTTGGCAAAATGCAACAATCACCGAGAATTTTAACAGTTATCACGCCATTTTTCAAGCATGTCAATTTGACTCTACAAAAGCCGGCACATGCTACAAAACACGGCATCAAATCAACTTGTCCATCCAATGGAAT
>Ga0123353_10003559_pt1 | contig 19726 bp, 12 predicted proteins | sample TergutLab28metaG_3_FD_92763 | JGI IMG/M metagenome (GOLD analysis project Ga0123353, IMG submission 92763) | Labiotermes labralis P3 segment gut microbial communities from Petit-Saut dam, French Guiana - Lab288 P3 | ecosystem: Host-associated > Arthropoda: Insects > Digestive system > Gut ... | reverse complement strand
GTATGTTACGATGAGATCTACATTAGCCTACAAGGAAAAAAGTCTCGAAAATATTCAGTCGTAACTACAAGTGGATGTAAGAAGCAGGCTTTGTGAAGGCACTGGTCATTCACACTCAAGAAATTACCCCCTTGTGTAGTTGAACAAAGCTTCATTACCATGTTCACAAGAGCACGCTTCTAGACAACATCTAAAGCCGGCTGGGTCCAATCCACATCATCACATTTATCATATCTCACCGAAGTTCTTACAGTGCACGCCATGACGGAATATGACGGATGGGGCGGGTGGGGGGTGGAGTGGTTTACTCCGTTTGAAAGTGCTTCCATTACCCACTGAATCGGAGTCTGGGTGGGCATCAGAGCCGGTCTGGACGTTTTAGAGAAATGAAATACATCTCCTCCCTGCCAGGAATCAAACCACGATTCCTCGGTTGTCCAGGCCATAGGCTATTCTTTATACCGTTTACCACTTGTGTAAGGTCCAATTTTGTATTATCGCCATAATTACGCCTAAGTCTCACACTTCAAAATTTCGACTAAAATTTTATGCTCATGTCTTGTCCTTTCCATTCCTTACAAATCACATCATTCTCTTTATTAATCATCATCCTTATAATATTTGGTGCAGAGTGCACACAATTCATATTGCAAATTTCTGTTTTTTTTTCTGAGGGTCTGATGTTTTTTTCCTGTATCGTATTCGTAAACATCGTCCATATTTTTCCCGTCGGGTGAGAAGCTAACTTTTCACATGCATTAATTTAAATAGCAATATAGTTAGCAGCGGCCCTTGTTATTCTGATACTTGCGGTGGGTGCACCGTGCTGTGTTGTATAACAGGCGGGCATAATATGAGACAAGGTATTTCATAAATTTGGGACAGTTAAAATTTATGGCAGTGTGTTAATGTCATCACAAAACTGAAGGCCAGTTTAGCGAAGGTCAAGCTAGTTCCATCTTTGGACGAACATCTGCAGACAACGCACAATTCACATTCATTTCCGAACGCACGTAGGAAAAACCAGTTACCAACGATGTAGTTTCCAAGTATTCTGTCTGTGATTATTGCATTTCAAAACGAGTTTTGCATTGGATGTGTGCAGCAAATGTTCTATGAACTCTTAACGGCATCAAAACCAGTAACAGGTAATATATCTTCAGACATACACGTTATTGGTTTATACAGTACATTTGGCTGGAATTTGAACTGTACTATGTGCCGTACATACATTGTTTTTATGATAGCAATTTCCATTAACGTAACTTTATGTAACGTATTGTACGTACGCAACATGTTTTATTGCTTTGCTCTTTTGTTTTGTTAAGTTGAGAACTAGACATGAGCATTCATTATGTTGTATTGGCTTTGTTTTGCATAACCTATGAAAATGGACATGGATTTGAAGGATGTGGTAAACGTAAAGGTGTTCCGGGGTGCAAATTTTGCTTAATCTCGGTACGTATGATATGAGCGGGACATATAAACTGCACAGGGGCAATGGGGAAATACATGTAACACTTCCGTTTCAAAAACTAAAGCGATGAGGCTGATTGGGAAACCAAGGCAAGAGCGGTATTGTGGTACAAAAATAAATCTTATTGAGATAAGGTTCGTCGGTGTGGGCTGGATTCAGCGACCCTTGAGGCCACAGTAATGAATTTTCAGATCCAGTGCCCATGCACCTTGTTTCTTTAATGTCCATCTTAATAATATCTTCACACCTACACAGGTCTGTCAACACTATTATGTCATAGTTTGGTCATCTGTTCTAGGTGTGACACATGCCCTACACATCTATTATTATTTCATTGGAACATTGTGATGATATTTGTTGAATGGTATGGATTAAGGAAAGGACTGTGCAAAATGAAGACAAAAACACATAGTATAAAAGCAAAAGGGATAAAAAAGATGCAGAGAAAGGAAACAAACTTTGTGCTGCTACAAGTGCTTGAAAGTCATGATATACTGTGAAACATTTTGAGATTAAATGAAAATTCTGTCAGTATGTCATACAGTGAATAAAATAATTCAAACATTAACACCTGTTTTGTGTGTGTGTGTGTGTGTGTGTTGTTATGTGGTTTGTTATAGCATAAATTTTGTGTATTCCATTACTGAAAAAGGATATTGTTTTTTCAGCTGCTTTAATTTGAGAACTTAATAATTGAAGTCATTAAATTCAGAAATTGTACAGTTATAATTTCTGTAAAACTACGTGCATTTTATTGTTTTCAGGCTTTATGACTGAAAATGCTTGCCTCTAACTTTCTGCAGTTATTTCTTATATTCTTCAAATTAGGTAATGTATGCGCTTGCCTTCAATCCACCAGTATACATTATAATAAGGAGTTTCTGAATCTGAAAATTTGAAATGACAGTTGTTACACTGTGCTGTATTTACAGTCTGTCTCTCCTTAAATTCAGTTATGCAGGCAAACTGTGCTAATGAAGAAGACTCAGCATGTACTTCTGGATTGTCATGCATGTCCCTAGCAGAATGTACAGCCCAGCTGAGAGATCAACAGAAGACTGAGAGTAATATTCTCTTCACTTGCAACTTTAAGAAGCATAAAGTGTGCTGTCCGTTCTCTCCGCCATTGCAGGAACATCCAACCGTGCGCCTGCTACCTAATGTAAATTGTGGCTCTGCAACTGTACCAAAAATAACCAATGGAGATAATGCATCGTTCGGGGAGTTTCCGTGGATGGCTCTCCTGGGTTCTAGATGTAATGTTCATCAGAATGTACTATGTAGTCTATAGGTAATCAAGCTTGTAACCCAGATGGTAGCTAATTACTGTAACTCATTCATGCTGCCAAAATTACATGTATAATATAACTGCTATTTGTGACTCATAAATTATTCTGAATTTTTCTACATTCTTACAGAAGATCTGTGAATACCAAAGGTGGTTTGTATTATGTGCATGAGAAAGTACTTATTTACGTAAAATCCGTATTGGAATGTAACATACACCATCTTTATCATTGCACCATGCATTTTGTAGAGTCATTTAATTAGCACACCAACGAATGCACATACATAAAATTTTTACACTAAAACACTTAAAATCGCTCCAACATGTTTCAATCCTAAGATCATCTTCAGCGAGCTACACTGTTCCTTGCTAAAGCCACATTTTTAAAAGCACTCACTGATTAATTTTCTTATATTAACTTGGTGCTGTGGCAGCATGTCGTATTGTGTCATACACTGCTGGGAATGCACCTGACTATGGGTGTGTGTTGTGTGTTATGTCTCACACAACATAACTGAAGAACTAAAACATATACAGAAAGTGTAATGGATATCAACTTATCTCTCATTTCTCTGTAACTCTTGTTTAAGATAATTTCCACTGTGATAAATATTTAGAAAGTTAAGCTTCAGATTCATGCATGTTGTATGTTAATTTTTTTACTTTCCTTTGCAAACACACCAGAAAGATAATTATCTATGAGAGTGCACTTATAGCAAGGCATATGATTTGTAATCACTAATTCATGGTTGGTCTTCCCTACTTCATTGCTGTTTGCAGTTAATTTGTTTACCATTGTTTATTTGCCTTTTCTTTATCCTTTTCTATAGCCTGATAATATAATATAACATAGACTGTACAAAGTTCAATATCTGTTAATTTGTCTTTGTATTCAGACTGTGTAACTGTAACTGAGTTGTTTTTCTATTATATTCGGAATAATTAAATAAGTAACCAAAAATGGCACAAGAGTAGGTAGGTAATTATACTGGGTTTCAATACATAACATATGAATCTGTAGTAGATTATCATATGAATAATTGCTAATTGCATTGTCCCATGTCACAAACTTTCTTCTTAGCCTCCCATATCCAATGGCATGTAAGAGCATCAAGTAATACTGTCTGTTTTGAAACAGTATTTCACCAGTCACTAGTGTCATGAAAGATTTAAGTTACGGGCAGAAACATGTCTTACAACACTTTCAGCAGTGTTTCAAAACTAAGTATCTAGGTCTGAACGTTTTTTAAGCAATAAACTTTGACTGTAATATGTGTAACCAAATGTCCATTTTATTTTCTGAAAGGTGAATGCTGTACAACTAAGAGACATGTTTGCACATAGAAATGGCATCTTTGACCACTTTCCTATTTTTTTTACTTACCTTATTTTAAACAACATTATTTAGTCCCACTTTTCTACTTCTAGAGACACTTTGTATTTTGTTACTAGTTTCATGCACCAGACAGACTTGTTGTCTTGACTTCGCGACTGTGGGATTGTAGTTTTTAAGGGTTCATGAATGTTTTTTAGACTGAGTTGACTTTCTGATACACAGCTTTGGAGAGCCAAATCACATAGTTGATTCTTTGGAGACTTCTAAAGCATTACTAATGTCATTCGTTTTCTCTTAATTAAATTTCTATGACTACGATAACTTTTTTTGGTTCAGCATAATGCCTCTTGTATAATCAGCAGCTGTAGTATTCATAGGTGAAAGAAGAAATATATGTAAAATGTTGTTTAGAGGATTCAAAGAAAAGAGATAACCTTGGAGGACATAGACATACATGAGAGGGCTGAAAGAGGTAGGATATGCAGGTGTGGTCTGGAATCAACCAGTATAACATAGGAACCAGTAGTGGGCCCTTGTATGTATACACATCCACATTGTGATTTCAGGCTTCTGCCAAGGTGTAAATGAGATTTTGCTCCTCTGGAATTTTATGCAGCGTAGATTGGTGTTTGTTATCGACGTTTTGGGACAAACCATCATTCCCATCTTCAAGTGTGAAGCAGTCCACTTGTACTGCTTGAGTGGACTGCTTGACCTTGAAGATGGGACTGAGAGGTTGTCCCGAAATGTTGATAATGAATTACAAATCATTGTTGCCTAAAATTCCAGAAAAACGCAGATATTGCACATCAACATCCTTTATTAAACACGATACTTTATTATGTTACTGCATTCAGACCATCTTCAATAAAACTGAATAGTTTTTTTTTGTGTATGAATGGTAATGATTATCAAAAGATGAAAGATTTTTGTTATTATTAAAGCAGATAATAGCTTTTTTGCAAGTAAATAAATTAAGATCTACATACACTACCATTTTAGAGAAATGTGACTATATTACAACCCCTTGTCTGAGAACAACAATGGAAAACATTCACTTTGCATGGATGGTGCCATTACAGGTAAAAGCCCATTCAGGTAACAGTCTGTTCTTAATGATATATGCACTATAATATTTACCTTGCTAGTGGCTGATGTCATCTGATTCGGTTTCTTTGTGTTTCAGCAAGTAATGGAAGCCTGTCATATATCTGTGGAGGAACTCTCATAAATGATCAGTACATATTGACAGCTGCACATTGTCTGCACCAAGTGAATGCAACTCTGTAAGACACCAACTATTCAAGTATTGTTTTCAGAAAGTCAGCTATATGTACTAAAGTTGGAACCAATCCAGGTGGTGTTGAGTAGCAAATAGTCATGCTTTGACAGACTTATGAGTTTGCTTGCAAATACTGTAAATTGTTAATAGCATTGTGATTATTGTTATCATGTTATTAGTTATGATGTAATACTTCTGTTTAGAATTTCATCACTAGCAATAATATTCACTGTGTCATTTCCATCATACATACTACAGTAACTTGACTTGGCAGTTTTCTGGACTCTAAAATGCAGTTCACAATACAGATAGCAAAATCTGATTGATCCTTACTGGCTTAACTAACTCTCTGTATGTGAAATTTTTGCCCAGCTATCCTTTTCCAACTTAGTCTGGTTTGTAGATGACTAACATTTTGTGTGTGTGCGTCAGGTAATGGCTGTGAAACTATTCTTTACACAGAGAGTTCAGTTGAAAAGCTAAACTCAGAGACATGGCAAATATAAGTCTTACATTTCTGCATAATTATGTATCTAATATAACTTGTCATGTGCTAGAGTAGATGTTGGAAGTGGCTGCCTCAACTCCCTTATGTGCTTGATTTTGAATGAGCTGAAACACCAGAAAACTGTATTCTAAATTTTCTACAACACTTTAATATAATTTCCCCCTTATGTACATATACAGTGGGAAAATCTTCTGTATGAAAACATACTGCATACTCGTGAAGAAAACAAATTTATGGTACAAAGTGCAATGGTGGATAATTTTACAAAGCCTGTGTTATACTTATGGATAGCCAGAAAACCATAATATTTCTAGATTTTTAGGCTTAGTCAATTCTGTCAAGTAATAAAAATTAATACCTAGTTTCTCTTCCATATATTATATAGTTACATGTATCCCATATTTACATAGATGTTGTATGCATAGGTTTATTGTACTTCATACAGTATGTAGTAAGTCTGGCCATGAGCTAGATATCTGGGGTTCATTTCCCCCTAGGGGCAAGGTTTTTTTCTTTCTGTCACCTTGTCTGTACAAATGTTGGAGTCAGTCCTGTTTTCTATCCAGTTTGTACTTTACGGTTGTGTCTGCCAGTGAAACATGTATGAAGCATAAAGCCGACCACATCTCAATGTAATGGCATTTAATAACACTTCCTCACCATTTGCATGCATGTGTTGCTGATGTTCAGGTGACACTACTATTACACTTCTTCATTAGACATATGTACACAGTTTTGATGGGTCTCTTAGGATTCCATTGTAAGCAGGTTTCACTGTATGAGCTTTGTGATAACTATGTGAAATACAGAATACTGCATGTGTGGTAGAAGGCAGAATATTTATGTGCAGTGAAAGAAATGAACCTGAGACGGTGAGTTTTATATAATGAAGAAAGGAAGGCAGACACTCAAAACATTCATTCTGGAATGTAAATCAGAATGTACTGATTGTCTGGTTTCAGAGAGAGTGTTCGACTTGGTGAACATAATTTAGATACTGTGGAAGATTGTGATGAGTACTGCACAGACCCTGTGCAAGATTATGAAATAGCAGTGACTATTTCCCATGAAGAATTTGATAGTCATCAATTGAAGAATGATATTGGATTAGTTCGACTTAAGACTAAAGTTCCTCAATATACAGGTATGCCAGCATTGTGACCATAACCTCAGACCAGAGATTCTCAGACTTCTGTTGTTCTCAAATCAATAAACTAGCAGTGGCTGTTTAGAGGACCAGTACCCTATCTGTGTTGTACAGCACAAGTAATAGCAATAAAGTGTAATTTTTAGTAGCATGTGTGAATGTTTATTTTCTTCACAAACTTGACACATTCATGTGGTAATACTATCAGAGACACTGATCTCTAATCAGAATTAGAAATTATGTGAAATAATTTAAAATATCAAATGTGTGTATATTTCTAGTTTATAGGGTTTGTGTGGGCTGGGATAGCATAGCCAGTATGGCAACTTGCTAAGGGCTAGATGGTCCAGGGATTGAAACCTGGTGGGGGCGAGATTTTTCACGCCCCTCCAGATTGGCCCCAGGCCCCACCCAGCCTCCTATGCGATGGGTACTGTGTCTTTTCCAGGGTAAAGTGGCTGGAGTGTGCCATTACCGCCCACACCCACTTAGCACCGAGGTGAGAGAAAGAGTAGGTCTATACATCTACTTCCCCTCTGGGCCTTTGTGGCCTGTTCTAGGGTGAAGTACACCTTTCACTGTATGGGATTTGTAGCATGGCTTAACCTCACCATTTGTTAGGGGCACAGAGACTGACACAAACTTCCCATATTTCTTACTTCACTGCGCTCTCAGTCGCTCCTTTATTCCCACAAAGATAAGGGGAGTCAGAGCAATAATCTTTAACACAAACTCATCAACTGCTAGCAGATGAGAAGAGAAATGAAGAGATAATTTTGTCAGTTGTGGCAAAATAAATATAATGCTGACAGGAAATTCCAAACTGGCATGCATTAGCCTTAGATATGTAAGTTCTTTAAATGCATAATTATTTATGTTGTACAGCTTGACATGAATTAATAGAAGACATTTAACTTTCCAGCATTAAACTGTTTATTTTTTAATAATTCTGAAGAAGTTTGTTTGTATTCAGTAGGCTCCTCTTTCCCTCACTCTCTAGTATAAGCTTTGTTCACATGGTTAAAAATATGAAACTATCACAAACAACATGTGCCAAAAGTTTCTGAGTTTGAGTAAGGTAGATAATTTGAATACCCACATGAATCATATTGTCATTGGTAAAACTGAGAAAAAGACAGTAGTTCAGCTTGCACAACATAAATTAAATTTTGAAGATATGCATAGAGTACTGAAAAGGCATGAGTAGGTCCATACAGGCAGCATGTTACGAAGTATAAATTGATTATTCTACAATTTCTTGATTTAGTGAGACCTGGGTTTCCAGAAAGATTTTCATCTTCTGAGGTGTGAGTTTCTATAGACTGATACAGAGGTACCAACATTTTGCAGCTTGCTGCTTCCATCTGTAGGGTAATCTAATATGTTGTTCAACATTTCTATTTTAGTCAAGAGTCAGACCACATTGTAATGTGATACACAGTATATATATATTTTTTACTGATGAGTGTTTATTTGTTTCACAGGTTATATAAAACCAATATGTTTACCATTTGAAATAAAAGTAACAGGTGAAGAAGAGAAGAATTATGTAATAGCAGGATGGGGAAAAACAAATTACTGTAAGTTGTTTAAAAATTATCAGTTGCAGCTGAAATATGAAATTATAATATACCATGCCAATAGAAATGTGCTCCTCCCTTATGTATTTTTATTTGATAAACAAAACTACTTTCCCTAACTAGAACTTATAACACTTATTTTGCTTCAAGTGTTATAGTCCATGTATTGAGAACTGCAGAAATTTTTAATTAATGATTATAATATTTAATTATGTGTGCTTATGCATAATTTTTTTTTTTTAGTATGTGTTTCAACTGTGTCACGTGTATCTTAACTTTGTCCTAAGGCTGACCAGAGTTCACACCAATTTCTCATAAAACACATTGTTTACAATTATTGATTCACTAACACTGTGATATATGTTCAATTCTTTATCAAAACCAGTGTTTATAATTTCACATGCTAATAGATCATAAAACTTCCCTTAGCATAGTTAGTAATGTGAATAACTACAGACTGGACACTCCAGGGATTGAATCATGGTGGGGGTGAGATTTTCTGTACCTGTACAGACTGGTCCAGGGGCCCATCCAGCCTCTTATACATTGGGTACCTGATCATTCCAGGGGGTAAAGTGGCCGTGGCATGATATTAATCACCCATCCCCATCCAGCGCCAAGGTTAAATAAGGAATACAGCTGTACATGTACACCCAGTTTGCCTTCATAGCATGTTATAAGGTGAACTTTACCTCTCCTTTTTCCTCTTGCCATTGTGCCATCTTTCTTTCTTGAGTGTCATGGTTGCCGACATACATGCAAAACACAACTTAGGCTTGGGGGTTTCATTTTAGTTTCCTAGCAGACCATGATCTACTATGTCTGAAAACAGAACACAGGTGACAAATCCAGTCAGAGTGTACCTATGGGATTTAGAAAACAGTGTATGGTTAAATCTGTATTCTGTATTAAATCGTATACACCAGTATATCTGTGTATAAGATTTTAGTCTCTGATTTTTGACAATTTGGTGAACAGTTTCCTGAATGTAAGGAGGCCTACTTGTCATTAGGAAGATTAAAGGAGTTTTTTTTTTTTAATTTCATGTAGGAGGGTGATTGGTAAGATTATTCTTTTTATATTTCAGATGAGTCTAAAGGTAGTTCTATTCTGCAGTTTGCCACAGTGAACAGTGTTCCCCTAAAGGAATGTGACTCTCGGCAGGCACAAGAGTATCGTCCTTTGACAGCTGGACAGTTGTGTGCTGGAGGGAACAGTGGTGAAGATGCATGTAAGGGAGACAGTGGAGGTCCCCTCATGGATGTTGTACAGCTGCCAACACGTCGTACAGCCCAGACCTTTCAAATTGGCATTGTTTCATTTGGAACTATCCCTTGTGGGGGCCAGACCGCACCTAGCGTTTACACAAGAGTGTCTGCCTATTTAGGGTGGATACTGGATCATATGACCGAGTAATTTATGTATTTCTTAAACTGAAGTTAGGATAATTGCTCTTGTTAACTCATCAGCCTATTTGTCAGACATATTACCCAAGTGCCCACATGTTTTTAGTTTTTCCAAAGTAAGTATCCTAAATTGGGTTGTGATGAAGGTGTCTGTACTGATGCAGAATATATACATAAATTTTGAAGTCCAGAAGCAGGATTATTTTTATTCCTTGCAAATTAATTCTGAAAGCAGTTTCAAGGGCACTAGACCCGTGGAGTAGCATCAGACTTTATTTTGAAAGCTCCTCTTTTGCGAGGTCACATACACATTAGAGGTTCCCTGCCATGCAAATATTGATACACTGTGGCACATAAATAGTTCAGATCCTATAGCATGGTTCCTTTAGTAGTCAGACTATAACATCACTGAGTTTTATCTTGCAAGTATTATTTATGTTGCAGAGGTAGATATTAGTGAGGAGGATTCACCATTTATTCATGAAATAGCTACTGTTGCCCTTGCAACTACAGGCATCAATTAAAATTGTTGCTGTTATCTTCAACTGCTTCTGTGGATATTTAGATGGCTAAATGCTGAACAGTGAATGGGCTTTTACATCTGCACCATGCTTAATTTTGTCAAACCAGGTTCTTGGACATTCAAGGATAAAAACAAAAAGCTGCGTGTAAATACATAGTAAATGAATGCCACAGGCTAGCTAGTGATTACAGCCTTACCATTGGTGAATGACAAATGGAAAACATGCCAGGGGTATGTGAAAACTGTTATGAGCAAGACACATTGCTGCCAAGTACAGACCTTCATAACCTGTTAAAAGTGTCACCCAACATTCAGTTCCCCAGAGTGGACTAATGTACACTATCCCTAAATTAACTGCACACTATATAGGAACAATATGTAATGAGCACCATTCCACCAAACCAGAAGTAAAGTTGTCCACAAAATTTTGCAAGACCATGCCCACATTTTTCAACTATATATTTGCTATTAGGAAATCTGATAATGACAAACAGTAAGTGAATTCTCTTGCTGAATGTTGCTTGCTTTTTTTTTTTTTGACCAGAATCACTACAGATAATCTGAACTGAAGAACCAAAACTGCCACTTTGTATCCATCCCAAAGGATGTACTATTTCTACATTTTTTCTGTGAAAATGTGCACTTTCACCTGCTAATTATCGAACCTTTCTGTTTTTATTATGTTACAAAAGTAAGAGTAGGATGTTTGTACGTTATAACACACTTGCTTTAAACCATAAGAACATGCATTATAAATAGTAACTGACAAAAATTGTATGAGGGGGGGGAATCACCTTATGCAGTAGAATACAAATAACACAGTAAGAGGGACCAAACATGCTAAATATAATAATTTATCCAAATGACTGCAAGGAAGCCAAATTCTTCATTCCAATCAGAGGCTGCTGGCTATGCTCAGTGGCATAAAGTGCAATGGTACTGGGGGCACTAGGAGTGGACTTTTGTCTGTGTACTCATACATAACTGTTTTAAAGCCATCAGAATCCACTTGAAGTGATAGCTCAAATTGTAGATGTAGGGATTCCACCTCGTCAGATGTACTACACATGGCAGGAGTAGGAACTAATGACACTGCTGCTGTAAGCGACAATTATTTCAAGCCATTGACCCTTGGTATATGAATTGAGAAGGGCATGCCAAAGGAAGAGGCACAATGGTCAAATCTTTCTAAGGTGGAACTGAATGTAGTCACTTTCCCAATATCAAACTGACATATTCTCAGTAAGCCTGAGGAATAAGATAAAAAAAACCTGTTTTAAATATGGAAGATTCTACAAAACCATAGGTAAAGTGTATGATAAAAACTATTTTGTATTAGATTGTTAATAATCATAGAGTACTATGACTACATTTTCTTACATTGCTGTGAAATAGACAGGATGATACAAAACTACCACAATTACATTCATATTTATCACAGTCACATAATTAAATAATAAGTCACCAACATTAACACTCATTCTGCAAACATACTGTGTAGTGATGATTCATGGTAATATTTTGTCTCTATCATTCCACTTGTTTCTAGAAAGAGTCCTGCTTTTACATACTGTATCAGTTTTATGACAAAACAATATGGCAACAACATCTGTTAACCAGTACTACTATTAATGGACCAATGGGTTGTGCAGGTGCGGCAATGGAAAGTGATGATTTCCAGATACCTGTTCTGATGGATCAGGTTGAATATAAGACACAAATAAATTTGGATTATCTGTAGTAAAATACCATTTAATATATGTTTTTTATTTTTTAAAAGTTATAACTCCTACATAGTCATCCTGGCATGCAGTACATTCCTGTAAGTGTGATCAGAAATTAACCATAATTTTGCAGCAGACATTTGTCATTGGCTCTAATTTTGACCCTGATGTGCCCTTCATCCCTTAATATGCCAGAAAAGAATGTGATGATATTCACAACTGAACTGTAATTAATGTACAACAATGTCAGAGGCAAGTTGTATGCCTTTGTGCTGTTACAGTTAATTTCTGATCACGATTGCAGGAATGCATTGCATGCCAGGGAGACCAATTAAGAGAAGTAAGAGGTGAATATGAAATGGCGTTTTACTACTAACACTATGTAATTTTTGTGTTTCTTATATTCAACACAATGATCTGAAGATTGTCACATTATTTTTCAACAGTAAATTGCTGCTGAGTGTGTACTCAAGCTCAGAGATATTGATATAAATTTTTAATACCTGTATTTTGTTTTTGTTATAATGTACAAAAGTTAGTCTTTGGTCATTGTTTGACAAAATATGTCATAATTCTATTGTGTTACATTATTCACATTCTGGTGGTTGGTTTGTTATTCCTGCTATTGTTATTCATCAACTGTGTATGTATTTGCATCTTCATCAGTGCTTCCACCCGCTGAAATGTCTTCTTGGCTATTTATGCTTGTTGCAGATTCATCTTCTTCTTTATCATCTTCAGTTTTACTTTTTCCAGTTCCTTCCATGTGTTTCTTTTCACCTTCTTCCTCATTCAGCACTTGATGTTGACCATTCTCATCCTGCTTCCTGACTTCACTTTTTTCAACAACTTCAGTCTCAGTTGAACACTGAACTGTCTTAGGACTTTCCATGACAGACACATTTAATTGAAATTTTGTATTTTTTTCATCTGCAATTTCATTTTGCTGTGCATCAGTATTTTGCCTTTCATCATCTTCATACAAATCTGGAGTGGCTGGAATAGAGCTAATCTTCATCTGATGTTCTGATTTCCTGTGAGCCTTCCTGTGATTCCTGTGTACTTCCTTCAGTGTTGACTGGAAAATAAAAAAGATAAAATATGATATAAAATAAAATAAAAAATATATGTAAATTTTGGATGCAACATCAAGATAATGTATGGAGCAGAATGACATAGTATGAAGCTGAAGCCTACAATGCATAATGGGAAAGATGAATGGTGAACACCCTCAGTAGCAATGCTGTGTATTTCTGTGACCTGTTGTGTAGTTCAGATGTAAACAATTATTTAAAATTTTTTGTAGAAGACATTTATTATACTTCATCCACTGTAACATTGGATATCTCAAATGTTACTGTTTTACTTTGTCTTTACAAGATTTATTCATGGGAAAAATGTGTTCAAGTAAAAATGTCCGGGAGAGACAGTTTTGCAAGTCTTGTGGTAAAGTTAAATAATTATAACATGCAACATGTACTCTAGTTTGGAATACACTTATCTTCCAGATGTGTTCTTTCCATTTTTGCATAAGGCATTGATAATAATGTTTATTTATCACTTATGCAAACTGTATAGTGAATGTACCTCTATGTCACTCAATGTCAAACCTCTTTGATATAAATCTTATATACAGTGTGTGAAGTATCTTCAATGCATATTTTATTTATATATACCATATACAAATTCATTGTCATTCAGTATCATTCCAGTAAAATCATTAATCACTATCAATTAACTTGTATTTCCATCTGGTACCTTATATGTCACGTTGTTATTGTAGTCCCTGTTCTGTGTTGTCACTACTACTTACTTTCTTCAGCTATCAAGCGAACAACAAATGAATGCCAGTGGTTTCTTTAGCTTTGCTGCAGGCACAGATACATTGCTATACATTACTTAGAGCCAGAAATGATTGATTTGTTGAAATCTATGAGTTGTTCTGTAGAGGAAATGTGACTGGATAGGTGGATGGATATTATAACCTTTGCATTATGCCTTCATTTTATGCATTTTGTGAAAAGAATATATAAAATCATGCACTTAGTTTGATAGATCTCAAATATCTGTTGTTTCTTGCTTTATTTTATAAAACGTCTGTCAACTGCAAATGTTATATAGTGTTTGGCAAGAAACAACAAGTTGATTATACATAATGAATTGATGGAATGTGGCAGGATGTTATAGTGAACTATCCCACAATTTATATAGGAAGGACTGAGGAAATCAGTTGATGGATCTAATCACAGTTACAGGACAGGATTCATATTAGATGAATTTCCCAGTAAGAATTTGGAACATTAACCACTATAGCATGACAACTGCTACTAACTTAGAATGCTAGTCTATAAGTTGTGTCAATATCATGTGATCACGTGAAGTGCAGCTCTTCATACTACCTGATGTTTAGACTAGGCTCACAACATTAGCATGAAACCCTTCAAGATCTGTTACAATTCATCATTTTCATCTTCATTTAGTCTTACTGGACTGTGTCAAAGCTTATTTCAGCTGCTTCAATTTATCTTTCTCATTCACTTACAGTCCAAATTTCTGTTCCATAAAATATGGTGGGTACACAGATTAGTTAGTAATTGTTAAAAAGTCTGTTCTTGCCTCTCCCTACAGTGTTATTTTAATTCCAGTCCACATTTAATGATAATTAGTTTCACATTAAAATTTTAAAATAGTTGGAATTTTTATAACAAATATTCTTGCTGATACTAAATGAGAATAGGATTGATATTTTCATGTACATATAAAGTGTCTCTTAAAACATGCTGGTACACGTTAGTAAATGTACATATAATGTAATAATTCTGCTCTGTTACTGCCTATGCCAGTCTTCCAAAACAAGGCACTAGTCATACAACAATGGCTGACATAAACAAAGCTGGTTATGGGAGAGTGTGCTAAAATAAATACTGCAATATGTACGTCAGGTATCATGAATGTAATCTATAGCCATGAGTCTATTACTCAACCTGTGACTGCCTCTCAAACAATGTTGGTATTTTCTCTACTCGACTGAGCATGAGATGCATGTCTTGTTCGTATTCTTCTCTACGAATTCTTTCTTCCTCACGCCGAGTTTGAATTCGCATGGCCAAATCCTCCTCTGTGCTGTAGTTAAGAGCTTGCCACACTGGTTTACGGCGTGTAATACGTGCTTTAAATCTCACCTCTTCCTTCTTTCTATTTTCTTCCTGTTTAATGGCCAGTTCTTGTTCCATGCGCTGCCTAAACTCCACAAACAAGAGACAGATTTAATGATTTCTACGTATAAACTATCTGTTGCAGCAGTTGATTCATCAGGCCTTATGATATTCCAATACCTATTCCAATTAAATTTGACCAGTAGTTCAAGACCAAGTAAGTATTTCTTGTAATGATAATGCTTTATGCATCCTATGAGTCCATCTTTTCCCTGCCCAACAGTTTTTGAACTTGTAGGCAAATTTTCATGAAATATGGTACTGCCATCATGATGTTAGAGAACAATCAACATTTTTGCTACTAAATTTTCTAACCAACTTGACAAACTTCATTTAGTAAAACTCTTCCTGAGATTCTAATTGTCACTTAATTAGCCAAGTCTCACATATTTTGGAACAAATTCATTCATTTCCAAATGCAAAAGAAGTCACTTTAATTTCCTACAGTAATGTACCCTGTACTAACCATGTGATAAATGTGAGTGGGAAAGAAGTAAAGTATAGGCTCTGGAAATGTTTTGTGGTTACAGATTTTCAAAGGGACTTTCATAATGACTCTTATTTTGTAGAAGGTGCAATAACAAGATGATCATACAAAAGTCTATATTTGGTTTTTAGTTTGATGGATATAACTACTAAAATATTGCAGCTATTCAAGTGAAAATTTGTATATAGGTAATCAAAGCATGCATACAAATTATGTAAGAAAAACTTCTGTTATATAATAACACTTATTCCTATGGCAATGGTGTCACCTTGTCTGGTGACATCTGATAAGTTTAAGTACAGTGTATATACTAGAGTAGATGATGCATAGAAATGGATCACTAAATTGTTTATTAGAATAATATTACATCATCGTACCTGAACTGGTGAAAATGCAGTGTGACAGTAGTAACCTTTAATTACACATAAGTTATTACTGTGTAATACCTTGAGGACTGAATCCTTAGAATTGAAGCGAGGTTGTTTCTATTGAGTGGGATACCCAAGGTTGACTGAGGCCGGACATGATTCCAAGAAGCTGAAGGAGGATACGCTTTATATGGAGACAGACTACAGCCATCATCCAGAGAGGTATATTTTGCTGACTGAATTAAGTAAACAAAAATTGTATCACCAAAGAGGAACAACATGAAATGTGCCAGAAACAAACACAAATTTACAACCACCTATTTTCCCTTCACATCCTACCCTACTTAATCATTACAGTAGTATCTGACAACAAGCAGAAATGATGAAATTCCTCACTATGGAATTGCCTACATTCTGCCATTACTTCCTGCTTAGATTCAGATATTCTCCTTTGTGTCTTGTTTTTAAACACCCTCAATCTACCTACGTTTTTTGAGAAAGGGAATACCCAGTAGAGAGAAGCTGCTCATGGTGCAGTGGTTGCTTAATATCTATCCTTTAGTCTATATCCCTTTCTCTCAAAAAATGCCATAAAAAATGAAGTGTCACAGGTTGATCTACCTTTCTTTTGTGTAACTCTGCAGTTCTCAGTTTAAATGGTTGTGGACTAGTTGTAATATTATTACTACATCTCTCTTCCAACTCTTTTTGTATCTGTTCATGTCTTTTCTTATAGTTCAGAAATTTATGTTTTCTTCTCTTTGGTCGTTGTGAATTTGTATTAAGAACTTCAGCAGACAATGCTTTAGCTTTTGACAGCCTCTCCCTAGTGGCCATAGATGGGGGTAAGGAAGCAGATTTCAATAATTCTTCAGCTCTTATCTTCTTTTTGAGAGACCTGAAACACATAATCATTCCAAATATGAAAACATTTTTTCAGGAACCATGATTTTTTTTAAAGAGTATGTAACTTCAGATTTCAGGGCCTTCCTTGGGAAGTGTATAGGAGCTGATAGTTTCTTAGCTGTCAAGAAATTCCTTATGTTTGTAGGACCCTAAGGGTCATTATTGTTTTAGAAAGGCACAAAAGTTGATCCTCTCACAAACCATCGAAATTCAGTCCTTCTGAATAAGGTCTTTTTGTTACAATTCTGCATGCATTTATCTCATCACGTATGTTGCATGTCCTAATATTATTCTATTTGATATAATAATAATAATAATAATGTGAAGCTTGAAGCCTTAGCGGTGGGGATCACCGCTGGTTCAAGAGAAGTACCAGGAAGAAATGCCTGTGACAGAGACATCCATATTGTATAATAATAATAATAAATGAAGGGTGCTAGGTATGAAGTTTCTGAATGTGCAATTTCTCCGTCCTAATTCTTCCTCTCTTGCAGCTCCATACATTATTTTCGGCAGCCTGTTCTCCGACGCCTTCAGTATGTTTAGGTTTACCTAGTTTTTTGGCTTCTCTAACATTAAAAAATAGTATAATATGCCACTCCCTGACCCATTTATACCTGTTCCCAATCTCTGTTCTTCCTATGGAGTGAAAGGCAAAATTTTACAGCAGCAGTGACTTTTCCCATAATGTATTTTTAATACAACACATAAAGTAACAAACTTCTTTTGGTTTAATTTGATATAAATTTATTAAAACAAATCAGTATAAATGGAACCCAGTGTAAATAGACACTGATATTCAAAGTATGCCATTGAGTTCATGGAAATAACAAACACCACTTTCTATCTACATTTGAAACTTAAAAGTTTTCGTGGTTCATATTCAATATAAACGCCTTCTTGGTATGGCAGAGTGTTACAGTGCACAGAAAATTCTCTAATCAATACAGATGTATTTAATAATGTACTCAGTCACATAATGAATCATGATTTGTCACAAAACTTTCCCACTCGTGAGTTACACAATGTCAATTATTATAGGCTTATGTGAATGCCTGTCTTAATGCTTCTTTGTGACTGTGAGGGTTACCATAGATGCTGATTCCAAGTGTCTGTGTCATGAAAATTGGCAATGCTACTACTCAAAGTTTAACAGGAGCATGAAACACAGGATACATCCACTAAAAGTGTCTTTTACATTAAAGCTGACCTCACCTTTATGGGGAGCACACTTTTCTTGTAAATTAAGGTTAATTGATCATATCATAGCAGTGTAACAACTGTGTCTGGTGTAGAGGAATTCCTCCAACCAAAATTTAGTTTGGTCTTATGTTTGTTCTGACATTTATACATGTTATTAATTACATAAAACTTAGTGGACTTAAAACCCTAGGAACCAATCAGTTGTTCCATCAATCGCTTGGATTTAACCTATGCTAAGATAATATTATTTACCTGTAGTATTCATCTTCTCGCATCCTTTGATAGACATAATTACTGAATAAATTCTTGGGCACTGGTTTGGCCTTGAAAGGCTTTGGTTTTTGGGATGTATTTCCAAAATCTCTTAGATCTGGTGATGAATGACAAATCCTTAACAGTTTACTTTCTTCATCACGTTTTGTAAATTTGAATGGCTTCATCTGAGCTCTCAGTTCATTCATGCATTGCCTCCGCACTTGTTGCCTCCTACACAGACACACAGCAGGTGTTTATACTGCACAGTGCTTATATCTACAATTGTATGTCATAGTGCATGTGTATTATGTGCACTGTGAATATTGCATTTGCAATAAGGTTACACAGTGATGGTGAATGTGCAAATTACATTGTTTACAGTGCAATAAAATGACAAAAAGATGCTACATATATAAACTTATTCCTTCTTCTGAAATAATCTGTGTTCATACATTTACAGAAATGACCATAGTTTTCAAAAGACAAAATCTGTGAAGTAAAAGTGAAGTTTTTTCATGTGTAGTCTTATTGTAGGTTATTTATTTTCTGTATGTGTTACACAACTTTCTTAAAACTGTCAACAAGCTTTAACCACCAATGACAAACTCATCAGTAAGAGCACACTAGTGCCCAATTTGAGCCCAAACTGTCCAGAATACAGCTGTCATTCCTATTTGTGGTATTCCAATTCATTATCTACATAAGGAAAGTGGAACTGGACTTCTGCATTTTGTCAATAAAAAATATTTTCTGTTTACGTGCAGGGAGAGTCATTAATTATCATGTTACTTTCAGATTTATGTTACTGATTGATGTAATAATAATAATAATATGACAATAGTGGTGGTGGTGGTTGTGGTGGTGGCAGCAGTGATGATGATGATGATAATGTATAATGAGAATGTATAACAAAAGCAGTTGACGCAGTTCAGTACAATCTAGTCTCCATATTTGGGAGTTAAGACAGACTTAATCATACCATGCAAGAAACCTCACTTTGAGATGAAAAAGGAACATGACT
>Ga0123353_10003558_pt1 | contig 19728 bp, 16 predicted proteins | sample TergutLab28metaG_3_FD_92763 | JGI IMG/M metagenome (GOLD analysis project Ga0123353, IMG submission 92763) | Labiotermes labralis P3 segment gut microbial communities from Petit-Saut dam, French Guiana - Lab288 P3 | ecosystem: Host-associated > Arthropoda: Insects > Digestive system > Gut ... | reverse complement strand
TTTTTTTTTTTTTTTTTTTTTTTTTTTTTTTTTTTTTTTTTTTTTTTTTTTTTTTTTTTTTTTTTTTTTTTTTTTTTTTTTTTTTTTTTTTTTTCTTTTTTTTCTTTTTTTTCCCCTTATCATCCTTCTTGGTTTGGGTAAGTTTTTTTTTTTTTAAATGAAAGGAGCAGTAGGAAGACAAAAAATTGGAGGTTGTGGAACTTTTGGTCATGCACTTGATTTGGATTGGTTTGGTACTGGTACTTACAAACAGGTGTCCCAGCAAGAAGTGCCAAAGCTTAGGAAATTGTTAATGAAATGATTATCAGTGAAAAATATTGCTTTAGTATGTGTCCATGATGTTTGCAGAGTTACAGAGATTCAAACGTAGGTGATACATGGTGGGCAGAGAATCTTGGTGTGCATTCATAAACAGTTTTATGTTTTTTGGTTAGAGTAATGCAGGTGGTTAAGTCCACTTGGTTGGATGATGTACAGAGCAGTGAAGCAGGTGAGTTTGGTGCATGACTTTGTGTAGGAAAAATTACAGTACTTTGTGGACGTAAGGTATGGAATTTTGAACATAGTTTTTTGAGCATTGTTAAGATACAGCTAACAAAATGTGTAACAGTTTTTATTGTTTTTTGCACTGTTAATCAGAAAAGAAATGTGTAAAGTTTTGGAAGCATGCATGAGAATACAGAAATCGAAGGTTTACTGCAGTTTCATAGAAAGTAACAGTACAGCACACGAATGTAAACAGATGTTTTGAAACATGTAAATTATACATTGTCATTAGCTCTGTATGGTAGCTTGAATTTTTATGTCTGTTTCAGATCCATTTATACATCTCCAATTAAGGCACTCTCAAATCAGAAGTACCGTGACTTCAAAGAAACTTTTGGAGATGTGGGTCTTATTACTGGAGATTTCCAGATCAACCAGACTGCTCAGTGTCTGATTATGACCACAGAAATTCTCCGCTCCATGCTGTACTGTGGTAGTGAAGTGATCCGCGATCTTGAGTATGTCATATTTGATGAGGTTCACTACATTAATGATTCAGAGGTGTGTAGATCCAGTCTCTTGGCTAAACATAAAGGTAGTGTTCTGTACACATCTTAAAGCAAAGATGGTGTCGGATTGTATCGGGTTGTTGCTATATTTGTAGCTTAGACATCATTCGCTTGACATCACTAGGTCATTAGTGTGTCAGAAATGAAACAAAGAATTTTGAGTATGGTGAAGGAACTGGCATTTTGTGTAAATTTGTTTAGTAAATTCTAATTGATGCCATGAGTATATATAACAAGTCAAGAGAAGCTATTATATTCTGATACATTGCACACTATTATGTACTTGGTTCTTATAGTTAAATACAGGCCTGTTAAGAATTCAATTACTTGAGCTAGAATTTGTGTTAATGTAAAGGTAAAGCAGTTTCATTACAGGCCTGGACAGGCCCAGAGGGTTACAGGAAGTTAAGGTTCCCAGATTTCGTGACAATGGCACAGGATGGTGGTAGGTTGTCAGCCTTACGCACCAGCCGCCTTTACCCCCAGGAAATACCCCTGGTCCTAATTTCTTTTGGAGGCTGAGTCGACCCCAGGGCCATAGTGCGATCAGAAGGATTATATGTCAATGAAAAATCCACCGACACCAACTGGGATCGAGCCAGCAACCGTCCGATTTGTAGCACAGCACCTTAACCACTGTGCTACCGTGGTCCCCTCATGTTAATGTACCCTAAGATATTGATGTTTCAGCAAGGTGCATTTTTGTACTTTTGAATTGTCATCTATAGTGTGAGGCTTATTCACTGGTTGAGACATAAGCTACAAGGAAGCTTCGTGAACTTTGTGCTGCCTCAGAAATTTTTTGTTTAATCCACCATATTGTAATACAAACAAAACAAACAAACTCCGTGGCCTTAGTCCGCACGCGAACTATACCGACAGAGCGGCCGCCACCGGTCGGCGAAGTTAGTGCCAACTTTTGCGGATATTGTAATACATTAAACAAAATTCTAAATACTAGTGGCTGTGTACCAATACAGTGAATATTTTCATTGACACTATAAACTTTATAGTCATTTTCCTTGATGCCACTGGTTAGTGCTCTGTTGTCTTGTGTTCACTGGCAGTGTAAACTGCTGAATTTCTTATCAGACTGTGGTGAACATATCTCCTAAGACAATGCACATGGCATGAAGAAATAGTGAATCACACCAGAGCACAAAATGTCCACAACTTACGGTATGTAGAATGCATGATGAAGTTTCTTCCTTAAATTTGGTGCTTAATTACATAAGGTTGTCTTAAATTTGTGTGTGAAGCACTGAACTGGGCTGCACCAAACTGGATCACTCTGAACTGGACCATGCAAAGCCAAATCAAGGCCTGCATTGCCAAATCATCATGTGAAATATGCACTCTTCTGGGACATTGAGGAGCATTCTTACTGACATCTCAGGACAACTTATCGGACCCATCTTCAAGTGTCAAGATATCCAAAATAGAACAGAGCACGACTGAAGTTAACCAACAGGCTTCTTTATTGGGACTTTGTCCATCATATAATTGTTTAAAGAAGCACGACGTTTTGGAAGCCAGCTGTGTTTCCATTTTCAGGCAAAGAAACACCTACCCTGGTGAACCTCTTAGATCAAGCTATTCTTAGTCACTGGGCAGTACAGAAACAGTAACTGATTAAGATATGCACCTGAGGACAGATCTAGTCCAAGGGTAGTAACAGGAAAATGACTATTGGAATGTTAAAGAATAACTACGAACCTCAAAAATAAAACCTGGACCAATCCATAATTAAAAACTATGAAAAGTGCCATGAACGCAGACTGATCGGACCACAGACATGGTACAAAATTCCAGAACCTGTGTGTTTGAAGTTCTTAACACTACTAACACCAATTGTGGAGAAAATTGTTTATCTTCATGTGTTCAAGTAAGTTTATAAACCAAGATATATAAACATGTTATTTAGTCAGTGCAGATCATAATGGCATGGCAGTGCATTTCACGAGAAGTGACTGTGAAGGGTTTTAAAAAGTCCTGTATATCCAGTGCAGTAGATGGGACTGATAATGGTATGTTGTGGAATGACAGTGTAGAGGTTGGGAATGTTAGGAGTGAGTGTGAGGAAGATTAAGGCACAGACTTTGAAGATTGAGACATTGACATTGATTGGTAAAGGTAGAAAGAATCTGACATGCTTTGTGTATTAAGTGTATGAAATTAATAGTAAAATATTTTTTATTAGACTTTTATTTTTGGGAGGTTGTCTTAGATTTGGGTAAATACATTTTACCTTGGCAGATTTGTTTGTTTTGGGGAGTCATCTTAGATCAGAATTGTCTAGCATTCGGGTAAATATGGTAATATGAGTCATGCTTTTAGGTACATTTTTTTGTACATCGGTGTTTACTCTGCCTGGTTAAAAAATGTTAATTTTTTCACAATTTTTTTTCTTGTCAATGTTGTAACATCCTCAATAAAGAATGGAACTGGACTCATGAAGAACAGCAAGGTTGTGGCTTAACAGACAAATGGTGTAGGACAGGCAATTGGCACCAAGATGCATTGGGAATGTGTGTGGAAAAATGGGTGAAATGGGGCCTAGGACGCATATGTCACTGTTTAATTTAAGTTCCTACAACTCTGTAACTGCACTAAAACATGTATACTGGGACTGATAATTTTGTAAAGTGCTGGTTAACATTGTATGTATCCTAAGTGTATGCACTGATTTCAGAGGGGTCATGTGTGGGAAGAGGTGCTGATTCTGCTCCCAGACCATGTAAACATCGTAATGCTTAGTGCAACTGTCCCCAACACTGTGGAGTTTGCTGATTGGGTTGGTCAGACTAAGCAAAAGAAAATGTACGTTATCAGTACATTGACGCGACCTGTTCCCCTACAGCACTTCCTCTATACAGGTTCTGGTGGTAAATTGAAACAAGAACAATTTCTTGTGGTGAATGAAAAAGGAAATTTCATACATAAAGGGTAAGAAGGTTCATGTTTTGGCAGTTTAATGTGTACCGCAGCAGTTCTGATCACCTGATTCAGTATTTCTTAAAAGCACTGGTTGGCAAAGCCAAATCTTTTTGGGAAATTATTACTATGCTTCCAGCAATAGCTGTACATTTGTTGGTACAAAAGGCACCAAATTTTTCATGTCTGTACAAATTAAAAACTGTGGGTACATGAAAACCAAATAGGTACCACCGCTGGAAGAACTGATTACAATATAAAAACTATGGTTACAAGAGATTGCTATATATGACTGATTCTATGGCACAAAGGCTTTCTTGAAAAGTATTTGACTGTCACTCCTTACTCTTTTAAAATCTGAAGGTTCATTAGAGTGTTTACAAAAGCTAGCCATTGAACCAGTTGGTAGTCATGAAAGAATGTTTTAAGTGATGACTTAAGATTCTAATTGTGATTTCATTTGGATTTTATATATATATATATATATATGTGTGTGTGTGTAGGAAAGTTTTCATTATACTTCTGTATCATCATATTTGATATGCCTCCTTGTACATATAAATTATTAAATATGAATTCAAGAAATTTTTGTAAACAGAAGACTATTAGCAACAAACATAAGACACAAAAGAATATATAGAATCCCAGTTCTTTGATATTCAATTACAAGGAGACTAGTGCGCCAATAAATTTATTTATGACTGTTCGTAAGACACATTATACAGCATTGATGTTCGGTGAAAATCAGGTACTGTATCTTCAGTACTAGTGAAAGAGGGTCACTTAACACATTTGCATAGTACTGCTGTTACTCTTCACATTTGGCACAGAAAAAAAATATATATTTTATGTGGGATTTTTAGCCTCTTACTAGCTGATGCCATTTGTAAGTTTGGGATGTAAGGATCCTAGTAGTGGAACTGCTGCTTGGCACAAGTAGCTAAAAATCTGTGTGTTTGATGTTGGACAGGGCATTCTTTTCTACTTGATTTGGTTTTCTCATCAGTTACAACTTTCAGCTTTCATTCAATTGCCACATTCCATTAGCCTAACATGTGTGTGCAATACCATGAACTACTCCATAGCCTAAGTGTTCAGTGTTAAGTACAGAAACTGGCAGATTAAAATTGGGTAGTTTAGTTGGGAAATGTTGATGAAATGTGGATGTGTTCCCTTTTTCAACTAACTCATTTAGTTATACTGTGTTTAATATAGGCAAGGTGCCTGAAAAAGGGGGTATCAAGAAAGTGTATCTGGCCAATATACAATGGATATGAATGGTTTATATCAAAAGTAGAGTCAGGTGCCAAAAGTGAACAATGTAGTGGGTAAGAGATCCTCTCTTGCCGTACACACACACTGTGGATGTGAGAATGTTTTGTTATAGTGATCTAACATTGCATTCTTTGTAAGTTGTGAACTGAGGTTGTTTTTACCACTTTCAGTTATAATGATGCAGTTGCAGCAAAAGAAGCTCATCATAGTACCAAGAAGGGGTATGGTCCCAAAGAAGGCAAAGTACACTTGACTCGAAAACAAGAAGAAACTATCTGGGTTGGACTTGTGAACCATCTAAAGCAACAAGACAAGTTGCCTGTAATTGCCTTCACTTTATCAAGAGGTCGCTGTGATAAGAATTCAGAGAGTTTGACCTCTGTGGATTTAACAACAAAGACTGAGAAGTATTTCATTCAGAAGTTCTTTGACAGAAGCATACAAAACTTAAAGGAACCAGACCAACTCCTTCCTCAGGTGTATATTTTATATTCATATATTTTACAGTTGTGGGCCAGGTAGCTCAGTCAGTATAGCAACTGACTATGGGCTGGACAGTCCGGGATTGAATCCCAGTGGGGACAAGATTTTCCACCCGTCCAGACCGGCCCTGGAGCCCACCCAGCCTCCTGTAAAATGGGTACCAGGTCTTTCCCAGGGGTGAAGTGCGGCCAGGGCATGCTGTTGACCACTCACCCCCTTATAGTGCTGTGGTCATGGAAGAGTAGAGCTATACCTCTACCCACCTGCTGGGCCACACCGGGCCTGTAACAGGATCATTTTACTTTATATTTTACAGTTGGTAATCTTTGTCAGTCGTGGTTAATAGTTCTCATTTTCTGTTTAATAAGTGCAAATGTAATTAGACTTTCAGTTGTATAAATATCCTTTCCTACCTCATTACCTAAATTAACATGTGGTAATAAAATATTTAGAAATTTCTTGTCATGGGAATGTTAGTGCAAGAGCCAGTACATAAAATAGCATGACAGATTTGTGGGATTTGTTAATCTGGTGCTTGTCAGACTTTTAAGTGCACACTGCAGGAGCATATGAATTGTTACTTCCATTGGCATCTTCTGTTTACATAGTTCACATTTTATGTTTCTTTTTAAACAGTGAGCTTTGGTATAGTTATGTTTCTTGTATAAGGTGACAGTAGGACAGACTGGTATATGGTGCTTTTTGGCAGCTTTGTGTGAATTGATACACGTGTTTGTAGGTAAGGAAAAACAGTTATAATTATGTTGAAAATATCGTGTGTCACTGCAAGAAATCTAGTTGACCGGGTGCCTGGGACTTAGCAGCCCTAGACTATCACCATGATGATACTGTAAGTGATTAAGATGATATTGAACCAAGATCAAGTGACTGTAGTATGCCTGGCACAAATAGTCAGTTTTCTCCATATACATATTTAAATCAGCTTTGTATGGAAGGGGTAACTGCCGGTTTAATGAACTACAGTGTAGTTATGTCACAGAATGAATTTCCAGTTTTTCATATCACATCTACCACCTGCAGTTGTTAATAGGATAAGAGACTTGTTTAAAAGTGCTGTGCCATATAAAATTGTGGTTTAACTGTACCTAGACCATTTGCATTCTATTGCTGCTAATACATTGCAGTGCAGTTCCAGTAAGAGCAGTGGTCTCTTTCTGGTGTTAGATGAGCTGAAGGTCTTGAGATGACAGTATTTATTTCATGACACTGCATACCACACATTGTGATTGGTTACTATGTCATTATTTCCTTTCTTGGCTGCAAATTACTGTAATATACTCATTGTTACAGTGATTTTAATGACACGTGCTCTAGTAGTATCATCGCCGCCGCCGCCGTCATCATCTTGGCGGCGGCGGTGGTGGTGGTGCAATTATATACCTGAAACAAATCAACATTTCTAGGGTATACATTGTTGCATCCGTTCTGTATTTACAGTTTGTGCTACAGGTAATGTTATTTTTCCTGTGAAATATGTCTTGTACTTTTACATTAGCAATTTCCATAGTGTGTGTACAGTGCCAAATATGGCTGTTTTTTTATAGTCCCTTAATTTTGTGCTTTTGTGCAGTCTAGTCAGTAGAAGATTGCGTTCAACTAGTCTGCTAATACCAATGCATATAAAACATACCATACCAATTGCATATACAACTGTCTTCCTGAAGATGATCCCTCGGGTTCAAAATGTGTAGCAGACATAAAAATTAAAAATTAAAATATTCATTTAGAAAATGTGCATTTCATTGGTTTGTATTGTATAACTTTGAATCCTTGGAATTGGAATAAGCCATAATAATAATAATAGTGTGGTTGAGATGGTGGCAGTTGTGGTGCTGCTGCTGCTGCTAATGCTAATGCTGATGATGGTGAAACTGATACCTGCATTAACTGATTGTAATGTGCAGGTCGTGAAACTTAAAAAGCTACTTGGACAAGGAATTGGAGTACATCACAGTGGGATCCTGCCAGTTCTGAAAGAAATAGTGGAGATGTTATTTCAGAAAGGACTGGTTAAGGTATGTGGGACAGCAAGTCATTTCTTGGAAGTTTTAAGTTTACTAGGACATTTCCTTGTGTCAGCTGGTAAGTAGTGACTGATGTTCCAAGAATCATAATGCTTTCATCTTCAGGACCAAGCAGTCCTCCAAAGCATTGATAACTACATGTATGTATCAGTTAACATGGCATTACATCCCAGGAGACTTGGAATCTTCAGCAGCACTGCTGTAGGAATCCCAGACCATGTACAGTTATTTCATCTTTGGTCGAAAGTTATTGGCAGATGAATTGATTTTCAGGTGCGTACTACAATTGAAATACTGTAAACTATTGATCACTCTATTGCAGATTGAAAGATGTATAAGTAATTTGTTGTTATTGTATGCTTATGATTGTATCTGAGCACATGACCTTTTTCTTATGCCTCTGATTGTATGTGAGCACATGAGCTTTAAATTCTCTGACATAAAAAGTGTGCATTAAAGGAATTAATCTATTCTTTCCTTTAAATATTTTTGCTTCCATTCTGAAACTATTGTAAATTATGAGGAATAGAAACATTACTTCACTCTGGAGTACATGTGTATTTTTGGTATTTGTTGTTTGTGATTTACATACATTGTTGGCCTTGATTTCTGTTTATTGTGTTGTGAGATAATTAAATTTGGCTTATTCTGATATCATGGTTAGATAATGTTAGATTATGTTATACAGTACTAGGAAAAGCACCCATTTTCTCTCTTGCTTTTGAAAGATATGATTCTGAAATAAGTTTGGAGGAACCTGTTGCTGTTGTCTTCAGTAATAAAGACCAAGATCTTCATGGCCACTATTCTGAGAACCTCAGACCTTGCAGTACTCATCTAAACATAAGAATGTGTCCGTGTTTTGAGAGAATGAATCTGTCTTCCTGTAGCTCCTCTTCGCAACGGAAACTTTTGCCATGGGTGTCAACATGCCTGCCCGTACTGTCGTGTTTGATTCCACTGAGAAATTTGATGGTTGGGAAATGAGAACACTGTTGCCTGCTGAGTACATTCAGATGGCAGGACGAGCAGGCAGAAGAGGACTTGATGAAACAGGAACTGTTATCATCATGTGCAAGACTTGTGTTCCAGATATAAATGCCCTCAAAAATATGATGCTTGGTTAGTTCTTTGAGACTTTTGATAGTATTTAATAAGTGCTTATGAAGTAGTTATATAATTCATCTAATACCTATATGTGTTCATGATCAGTTGGTTATATGATGTGTGTTGATACTCTTGAAAGTAGATATGTCATTGCTAAATGACACATGAATACACGCAAGTAACTAAGCTAATTAACAAGTAGCTAATAGTTGCTCAGCTAGTGAAAAAATTTCATGCCTTTTGTGGAATCTGGAGGTTCATTGCTGTGTTCACTGGTGCCTGGTCCTGGTCCCTGTCCTGAGCCAGATGCATTATTCCTCTCATGCTATCCTGTTGAGCTCTTTAATATCATTCTTAATATTATCCTATCAGTGTCTAGGTTTTTTCTTCAGGCTCTCTGACCACTGTTTGACCAAAAGCCTGTCATTTCTTGCATGCATTTACATGTCTTATCCATTTCATCTTTCTTGATTTGACCATCCTCTTAATATATGGTTGGTTCAAATGGCTGGAGCATGTATCAACTAAGAATGGCCAAGGGAATTTTAAAAATAATCCGGATTGTAGAACAAAAGCAGGGCCAGATATAGATGGCTCCAATAAGCAGGTGTGGGGTTAAAAGACACATGAAAGAATAAAAGAGTACAAATTATGAAGTTTCTCATTACACAACTTTCTCTAGTCTACTTTTACTTTTCCCCTGTGACTTAATCTCTGAAAACCCCAGTTACATTACTGTATAAAACAATAGGTAAGTCTGGTTTTGTACATTTTAATCTTACCCTTCTAGATGGAAGATGGGAAGACAAAATATCATGAGCACATCAGTGTCAGGCATTCCGCAGATGAAATATATTCTCAAATCATTACTGTCATTTCTAAACACTGAACTTACCTCATTTTCAAATGATTAGCACTGGGACATGGCTATACACTTAGTTTTTTCTGTGTTTGTATATAGACTATCCTCTTTGCTGGCATGTAATGTAATGTATGTGTGTTTTCCGTTAGTATTGATGTTTCACCATTAACCCCATAACTGTTTTTTGATGTAACATCATGTGAGACCTGGACAGCAGCATACTGTTTGTGATGTCATATTTTGTTTTTCTCTACCACTTTAAATTTTGTCTGAATTTGCTGTGGTATTGCTATGAAAGGAAGCACTCTTATTGACAGCTACTACACTGTAGGAGAACTGGAACTATACGAAGAGTTTCTGCCTGCTTTGAGCAGGCAGTGGTTGATTAATCTTTATTTGTATCTAGCATGATCTGATTTTTATAGTGTAGTGAATTTAAAGGTCCACTGGGGTCAGAACAATGGGGGAAATAACTTCTGTCAGGACAGATACATTTATGGGATCAAGTTAATATCACCAGTTTAGACCAATACTTTGTAATTTTAATGGAAGGTTGGAATGCATTGACAGTGTGGTTTCTTCTTGTTTAGACCATTGTGAACTAGAAATGCAGTTGATGTATATGGACTTTAATATTGGCTTAATTTAAACATGATCTAATTGACCTAACTAGTTCCATGAGAATGCTGTACAGTATTCTTGTTATAACTGAAACATAGGGTTCTAGAATCTGTAAAGAACTGTTGTACTATACCATTGTTTTCTGTTTTATTTTTGTGGTCTTGTATCTGTAGTTTCTGACAGTAATTACTCTTTTGTCTTGAGGTCTGTACTGATGATCTCCAAGAATTTTATCTACTTAATGTAGATACAGAATAACGTAGAGTAACTTTTTTGTCAATAAGAGCAATATTGTTGTATTTGATGCCTTCTGCCGTCCTTGGAAACACAGCTGATTTTATTACCACCGTATGTTTATAGGGCTATATAATAAAGAATGGATTATCATAGTTGTAAAAGTTATGCTGACTCTGTTCTGAGGTATTAATAACAATCATTAGACTAATAAATGTAAATAGTGTGCATCAATATGTTCTGTTTATACTAATTTGTTTGATGTGTGTGATCAGTTCCTGTTTTGATGATTGATGAAGTATTTACACTCATTTTCTTGTGTCTGAAACTTTGTTCCATGGGTAATATTATTTTATAAATGACAGGCTTATGGACTGTTGCCTTTTTTAACCACCATATTGTGATAACTTTCACAGTCACCTCCAGTGAAAGATCAAACATCAGTATGCTTGGTTATGTTTTTCAGTTACAACCCCAAGGCAATACCTTGCACCTTCCACTAATCTGTATTTTGTATGTTCACGGCTGCTTTACATACCTTGAGAGCATCTCCTGTGCTTGAAGCTTGGGGATATTTCTTCTCAGGGTAAAATTGGATCTCCTTAACATGGACACACAAATACATATAAGACTTGCTTTGTCAGTTAATGACAGATAAAGAAAATGATACCCATGAATTCCACAGCAGATGAAATCTGTTAGTTGTCAGGTTTCATTACCATAGCTCTTTAGGATCAAGGCTCTTGTTCTGAATATTTTACGTTTACTTACATGACATATTTATTTATTCAGGTAAACCAACAAGTTTGGAATCAAAATTCCGACTTACATACTCGATGATTTTGAACCTCTTTCGAGTTGAGAAGATATCAGTAGAAGGCATGATGTCACATTCATTCAAAGAACGTGTGCACTCACACAATAAAAAAAAATATGAGAAGGAACTTGAAAGTGTAGAAGAAAAGATAAAAGAAATTTCCTTGAACACCCAACAGCATGGACCCCATTGGCAGCCACTTTCACGCTTCTATGACATTGCAGCTGAATATCTGAAACTACGGTCAGATGTGATGGTATGTTGTTTTCTTTATATTTTATTTGTTCACAACACTTTTCACTTCTTAAAATATATTGTAAAAACTCTTAACTGAATGAGATTTTGTTGTTGAATGTACCTACAAAGATACAAATTGTGTTGATTCTAGGATTTTGATGTAAGATTGAGGCTAAAGGTGTATTGTAGGTACTTGGACCTTTCCAATCATCCTATACTGCACTTAAATTATTCACCATCATATTTGAAGGGCAGGCCTGTTAATATTGTCTTGAAAGTTATGCAGTCTCTAGGATGATAAGGAAATTTTACTCTTCTGTTATAAGAGGACTGTGTCTGTCTTGGTAATTGGTCTTTGCTTATTCGTTTCATATGTTGAGTTTATAATTTAACATTAATTTTCTGTGAATGGAGTATGTTGCTATATGTGTCTATAAAATATGTTGCAGAAACGTGTTTTGACACAACCAAAGTGTTTGAAAGAACTGACACCAGGGAGAATACTGTTGGTTAGCCACAAGGAACATGTCAATAAGCTTGGGATCCTGTTGATTGTGGAGAAAAGCAAGATGGTTTTTAAAGTACTAGTTCTGTGTAGTGATCAGAAAGCTGAAACAAATGGTTTTGGTGATGAGATTCATCTTTCGGTTGCATCTGGCAAAGAGAAGTCTGAAGAGCAAAATAAGCATGATCCATTGTGGTACAAGATGCTTGGTCTGGCAAGCAAAAAAAAAATTTTCATACCAGATGGAGTAGGTGGCCATGCTGTTGTGACACTTACAGCCAGTGATATAGTAGAAATTTTGAAGGAAAAGGTCAGCATAGACACTAATCTCGTGTTTCAGGATTGGGAAAAGAGGCAGATGCCCAGATTCAGGTAAGAGCCTTAAATTTCATGGCAAAGGTATTGACTTATTGGATGAGGCATTCAAGCTCTTCGCCCTTCACCACTTTTATGGCTTCTGTGTGATTAAATGAAATCTTCAGAATATGATAACTGATATTGTCCTAATAAAGAGGGTTATCAAAAACTGAAAAATAAACTTGTGTTCTGAAAACTTAGTAACCAGTAACCTTTCCTAAAAGCTGCATAGAAGAGCATGTAAAAAGTCATTTTACATTAAAACTCTGAAAAATGATGTAAAACTGTCCAGTTGTTCTACGCAGCAGTGGATTAATTATTATATAATCTTGGTATGTCTATGAATATGTGTACACTGTGTGGTATGGTTGCCTTAAAAGGTAGTCACAATTATCTGGAGAAGTTTAAATCACTATTATGCAGCTGGTCAGTAATCAACTTGTTGCCTAAATTGGCATTGTTTTACTATTATTTTATTCTTAAATCTTCTTGGTTTCTGTAGTTTATATTATTCTGTAGAGTACTTGTGTTATTTTGTTGACCTGTGATGGTGCGAGGGTGTAATAATGTTGTGTGCCAGTATCTTAGACTAAAGCATATACCATTAAATGTCATAATTACTTAACATGAGCAGATTTAGTGATCATAAATTTGCTGTTGCAAAGACTGCTATTTCAATTCAGCAGTGTCTGCGAATCATGCATTTATCTGTATTCTGTGGACACACTTTTCTGGAGGTAATTTAATTTGTTTCTTTTTCTTAGGAATGATCCACCTGGTCAGACATGCAGTCAGGCTATCCGAAAACTGACAGAGTTCACTCAGAATGTGTTCTCAGGCTCTGTTCCCCTGGAATTTGTTCCCCTGGAATTTGTTGTAAGGGACACTGACGAACTACAGGATCGAAACCAAGTGAAAGTTCTAGAGCAGAAGTTAAACGATTGCACTGATACAGATATTGCAAACTTTGAACAGCTGGTAATTAATACATCATACACTTATATACAGTGTTTCCTTTATCAGAAGTTTTTCAACAGACCAGTGACGCAGCACATCTTAAAGGAAAAAACTTCTTGTGAGGGAAATGTAAAACTTAGGTTAATTCTTTAGATGCACTTTTGTGTTATGGCCCAAGCAGTTATTTCATAATATAAAAACTATGAAGATCACAAATATATATATATAAAAATTATGTACTAACAGGGAAACTTTAATATAGTTCATTGCGGATGAAAAGTGCAGGTTAAAATGGACCACCAAAAATATGAGTGAAGTCATTTGTTTTTGTCACAGGTGCACTTTCTTAATTTTCCTTACTTGTCCTTGACCTCAGGTCTGTTATTACAAACTAAAAAATGAATTTCTCAGGCTGGAAAACTTTTTACATAAGAATTTCATATGCAAAAAAATTTGACATTCATACCATGATTTTTGACAGGACTTCAGAAATGTAAGTCCCTCTGTGGGAAAACTTTGTATCCAGGAAAGAGGTTGAGATTTGCAGCACCATTTTGTCCCCACACCTCTTGAGTAAACTTATTTCACTGTGATGAATATATATCGACAGTAATACTTCTTCTTGTGGTGTGTCTTTGGCACTGTTGAAAGATAAATTACAAATCTCAATCACAAAACGATTAAATGTTTTACAGATATGGCTCTATCACAGCAACAAAAAAATTTGAAAGAGGTACATACATGCCATGGATCATAGAAAGCAGGAACTAGGACAAGTCACAAATTCTCACACTCTGATTGGCAGACCTATAGCGTGTGTAGACCAATGCGAGTGTGTTAGAAGGAACGAGTGTTCAGGGTGATTTTTTTATTGTAAATTGTATTTTATCAATTGAACAAATATTAATTTCTTCTAATCCCAGTAACTCTGAGTATAAGTTGCATGCAGAACATTTGTGAAAGTAATCATCAATTGCATCGTGACCCATGATGATTTCTATAACTGAGAGGAAAATATTGTCACTTTCTGGTTCGAGTAGTGGTCCTGTGTTTCTGGTTTCCATCCCATCTTAGTAGTGCTTGATTTCCAATCATTCATGACCATGTTTTGAGTGAGATGGGCATATTGTTGTGTACTGAATTTAGATGAGTGCTTTGAAGCACAGGGCTTACTGTATGTGAGCTTCCAAAAGGCAATAAGTCAGTTATCCAAGAAAAGTGAGTAGTGCTTATGTGGTGTCACAACACCGAGATCTACGAAGACACAAAATGTGCAAGTCAGTTACTCTTTTAAACCTCAGAGCATGATATATCACATTAGGTTGAGGGTAAACCAATGACGTTGACAGACAAATTTTGTAATTTCTCCAAATGAAGAAAATGTAACTCAGCAGCACTTTGGTTGTCAGGGGGCTCATATATATCACCTGTTTTAGCATTAAAAAATCTGCATTTTGCCCAGGTGTATATATATATATATATATATATTATGGGTGGAATAGCATTATTGGAATGGCAACTAGGGTATGGGTTGGATGGTCTGCGGTTAGATCGCAAGAGGGGTAAGACTTTTTGCTCATCTCCACAACATCTGGAGCAGCTCTAGAGCCCACCAAGCCTCCCATTCACTGAGCACTGGTTTTCTTTCCAGGGGTAAAACATCTGAGGTTAAGAATGAGTTGCACTCTTCCTCTGCTACCCCTCTTTGCCTTTGTGGCATGGACAGGGCAACTTTATCTTTACCTTTATGAGACTTAGAATAAACTGTGATCATTTCTGAAAATCACATTAACTCTTCGTTCTTTATGGAAAAGTTGCAGTGTTTTCTCTGTTAGATAGGAGCTGAATTTTTAAGTATGTTTTATCTATATTAATTTCATGATTCGAAGTGTTAATTGAGAGATATATTTATGACTGATGCAAGTCCTGATTGGATAATGCGTAATGTTATCTGACTGTTTGAGGTAGCAGGCACTGGAAACACTGTATGGCTTGGAGATCTGTTATGCAAATTTGTGCATTCTTTTTGTATGAGACCTTTAGCTTGAAATTCTTTTGTTAATTAGCACTCCACACCACTGAAGTCTGAATTAAGTGTGATGTTGATAGCACTGCTTTGTAATTAAATCTAAGTAAAGTATGGTACCCAAACTAATACTAATACTAGAACTTGTAATGAGTTTTGTTTTTTCTCACCCTAATCTGCTGATTGTGCTGCTGGTCTCTAAACACAAGAAGAGTGGGATGGATATCCACTTCAAGTAAATTCTCTTCATCAAGCATTACACCCTGTTTTGAATGTCAACTTCCAGTACATTCCTCCTCCATTCCTTCTGGTCTGTGACCACTGTAGGTCAATTAGTCAATAGCTTTTGTTACTTTGATAGTAGAAATGAAAAGCAGTGAAATTTAAAGATTGAGGTGTGGGGAGAATAAAAGACCCCAGCCCCTGGAGTGTTAACCTGATCTGCTGTTTGTCAAACCATAAAGTAATAAATCAGGAAGCTGCAACAGGGTGATATGTGCCACATACTGCAAATTAGTGTAGAGCATCACAGATTCAATTTACTGGGGAGGATATAATCAATAACTAAGGGGTTCCAAAGGTTTGATATCCAATATGTGGAACATCTAATCAGCATACAGATGATTGGGAATGCACTGTGTAAATATTCTGGGAAAGTAATAAATTATGTTATTTATTTAGTTTGAAGAAGTATTTCAATATAAGCAGCTAGAAGTAGAGAAAAAACATCTGCAGCACATGACCTCGTACGAAAGCTTGTCATTGTATCCAGACTTCCAGGAGAGAGTAAATGTGCTTCAAAAACTAGGCTACATAGACTCCAATAATTCAGGTGAGTGAGAAGGGGAGTGTAAATGATTTATTAATATGATTTTAATGAATGTCATCTGGTTGTGTTGTTAATAGTACAAAAATTAAATCAGTATCCAAACACAACTAAATTCTATTTATTATATAGAACTACATGTTGTGTCCTATCTCAGCCCATCCTGATGTTCCCATTATGTTTTAAAGACCAGTTGCAAACTTCAGGATAACCTGGGACAGGTTGAAACATATAGTTCTTTATAGTAAATACAATTTAATTGTGTTTGGACAGATAGTGATGTAATTTTTTTACTTTTACTAATTCCTTTTGGAAGGGGGCATGCGGTGATGCAGTTGGTTGAGGCACTGCGCTACTACCAGAAGGTTGCGAATTCGATTCGCGATGGTGTCATTGGAATTTTTCATCGACATAATCCTTCCGGCCGCACTATGGCCCTGGTGTCAACTCAGCCTCTAACAGAAATGAGTACCAGGATTATTTCCTGGGGAGTAAAGGCAGCCAGTGCATAGGGCTGTCAACCTTACCACCTTCATGTCCTGATTGTCATTGTCCTCCTGGAACCCTATGGGCCTGTCCAGGCCTGTAATGGGAGTGCTTTAATTCCTTTTGGAAATTACTTTAAGACTTCTTCTTCTTCTTCTTCTTCTGTTGACTCTACAACCCTGGGTGGGTCTTGGTCTGTTCGACAATTCTATTCCACACTTGCGTATCCTCGATCGTCACCCTCCAGCCAGTAATTTTCATCCTCCTTAGATCTTCTTCCACCTGGTCCATCCACCTTAACCTGGGTCTTCCTACTGGTCTTGTTTTATATGGCTTCCATTCCGTTATTTTTCTAGTAGTTCTCGTGTTCTCCATTCTCATTACATGGACTACCCATCTCAGTCTTTGTGATTTTATAAATTTTGTTATATCCTCTTAATTACTTTAAGATTATTGGATTTTTTACATATCATAAAATATATCTAACTAAGCAACTCTATGGAGCACTGATAGTTCCTCAGTTGGTTGAGAAACTCTGTGCATGTTATGGAACTGAAAGATGAAAAGATGTGAAAAGAGAGAAGTGTTTTGTGTAAATACTGATTGCAAATAGTTTATATCAATGGCAGTTGAATGAAATAGAAGTATGGAGCACTGGTGGAATGATATGGGCAGTAGAAAACCAAAGTACTAGGAGCAAAATCTGTCCCAGTGCCACTTTGTCCGTTACAAAATGGTGGTGTGAATGTTACCATGCCTTCAACCCATGTAACAGGTATGTGCTATGGCTGCAGTCACTGAACATGCACCAGGCACTCGAATCCATTGCTGTATGTGTGTGTATGTGGCTGTTATGCTGTGCACAATGGATAATGGATAATGATATTGCAACATAGCATCCTTCACAGTAGAGTAGGCACTGTATGAGTTACTGTTAGTATGTGTTTTGCTGTCAAACACAACAAACATTCATTAAATTCATCAGTGACTGCTACATTTTCTGGTTTTACAGACTATCATCAGGCAATATAATACATAATTCAGAACATGTGCATGGGAATGTTAGAAATTTGCAAAATCTTACAAATATTTACCCTCCCCCCCACCCCAAATTGACACAACACACATATTTCAAATAATGTATTTTTTTGCATGATTATGGTCTCTAAGACTAAAAAACATGTAGCAATCACTGATGAGTTTAATAAAAGTGTGGTGTGTTTAACAGCAGTACACATACTAATGTGGGCTGGGTAGCATATTCATTATAGTGACTGGCTACGGGCTGGACGGTCCGGGGATCAAATCCCAGTGGGGGTGAGATTTTCCACACCTGTCCAGACCGGCCCTGGGGCCCACCCAGCCTCCTGTACAATGGGTACCGGGTTTTTTCTGGGGGTGAAAAGTGGCCGGGGCATGACGCTGACCCCTCACCCCCTTCTAGTGCCATGGTCAAGAAAGAGTAGAGCTATACCTCTACTCCCCTTATGGGTAATACAGCCTGTACAGAGCCTCAGTGCATGTACAAGGGTGCACTTTACCTTACTTTACTTTACATGTACTAATATTACTATGTCACAACACAACGGAATGAAGTCTATTAAAATTCCCAACATGAGTTTTTAGTTTTTTATAATAGTGTAGCTGGGGTTTCTGTTCTTGAGTGTGATGCTGTTTCACTGGGCAGCAGTCTCAAAACATCAGGAACCAGTCACCTGTGATGGAGCAGTTGGAAGAAACTCAGGGAAGAACTGTTTGTTTTCCCTCACATGCTTCCATCTCTGTTGATTGTAAGGTTAGCAAGAACTCTTAATATTTATACTATAAATCATCCACTGATGTGAGGAGTTTTCTCTAGTACTAAAAATTCCCATTAGTCAAATTTGGTACATGTGTAAGTTTTGCACTGTAAACTAACATGCCTATAAACATAGCCTCTACATCAAAGCCACACTTGAAGTTAATAGTTAAAGTCTTAAAAAATCATTCATTTAGTTCCTTAGTATTAGGCTGTGATATTCCCATTGCTACCATGTATTGATATGAGACCACAAAAATTTATCTGTATTATACATACATTTCATAGGAAGTGTATAGTATAAATTTATCTCTATTAGTTACTGTGATGAGATATAGAGGTATGAGAATATTGGAATGTGGTTTGTCTGGAAAGGAATCATGAATGTCTGAAGCAAGGATTTCCTCCTTAACAAGAAACTGTATCAGTATATGTTGCCACAAGAACATGTCCATACCAGCCATTTGCTCACACTGAAATATAAACAAGTGATACAGAAAGGTGATGTGATTTTTATTCTGGTTTTGAGATAACATATGTAATTGTTATATGTTGCACACTACAGTAATGCCTGGTACTTGGTTATTCCACAGTGCTCATGACTTCTGGTATGACCTTTGTATATGTACAATATTGTCTCATGTGAACTTAAATGTATTTTTATTCTAATATGTGACTTAATTGTAACTAATATCTTTGTTTGCTCATTGGTTGTTACGGTGAACAGTCCAGCTGAAGGGACGAGTTGCGTGTGAAATGGGCAGTCGTGAGTTGATGATTACTGAAATGGTACTGCATTGTGTCCTGGCTGACAAGCAACTGCATGAAATTGCAGCTCTACTGTCATGCCTTGTTTTCCAGCAGAGAACAAAACCTTTCCAGAAGAGAACAAGAGGTGAACCACAGCTAACAGACAAACTTAAGAAGGTATATCATAGTTTGAGATCTCCTGCTCTTCCTGATCATCCACTGGATGCAGGCCTGTCCACCTTTTTTGTTGTACAGGCAACTTTGTCACCATTTGGATATTTGGACCTTATGCAAGAAATAGGAATTTTGGTACACAAAATGAGTGATGCATAAACACTCTCTCTCTCTCTCTC
>Ga0123353_10003557_pt1 | contig 19731 bp, 17 predicted proteins | sample TergutLab28metaG_3_FD_92763 | JGI IMG/M metagenome (GOLD analysis project Ga0123353, IMG submission 92763) | Labiotermes labralis P3 segment gut microbial communities from Petit-Saut dam, French Guiana - Lab288 P3 | ecosystem: Host-associated > Arthropoda: Insects > Digestive system > Gut ... | reverse complement strand
CGGATGCGTCTAACGTAATGTTTACTGCCCTCCGTGACATAGAAAACTCCTGAAAAATGACCGATAGAGGAGAAGAATAGCAATCTTCAAAAAATTATGCAAGAGCAATTGTGAAATGGTGTAGTAGTCAGGAGTCAGGAGACAGTAGTCAGGAGACGCAAGCGGAGGAGAGGTTGCCGTACCGCATGCGACTTCTTTCTCCTGTCTCCTTTCTCCTGCATTCTCCCGCCCGGAATGAGAGAGACAGCAAAACTGGGCATGAAACTTTCCAGCGAAAGCCTTATTGCCATTCATAGAACCGCACCCAATCGATGTGCATTTCCACGGGAAGGTGTGCAGGGTTGGGTTCTCCCGTCCACGCACCGCCCAACTGCATGTCCATCAGCAGATAGAATGGCTTGTCAAATGGAAACTGCTTTTCTTCTGCGGGGGCATCGATTCGCGGGTAGACATGAACGGCACTGCCATTCACCAAAAATACCACGCGATCGGGATGTAATTCCACGCCATAAGTGTTAAACTCGCCATTGCGTATGGGAGTGGTCGCGTTGGTTCTGGGTTCTCGCTTCCTGAGTCGGTTGGTAAAGTACGAGTGTACGTTCTGGTGGGCAATCGGCTCGTCATGGAGACGTTCGACGATATCTAATTCGCCGCCATCGGGCCATCGTTCATTGTTAAAGGGCAACAGCCAGATGGCGGGCCAAGCACCCCGGGCATCCCCAAACTTGGCAGAGATTTCGAGTCTGCCACGATGGAATCCCTTTTTGTCCTTCGAGAAGATGCCTCCTGTAATGAAAGGCGCGTCATCACCCGGAAGCCCCGGATTCACCTTTCCACGCAGAATCAACTTGCCCTCTTTGACATCGTACAACGGACCATGGCTGGACATGTGGCGATTCCAATCGGAACTGCCACGAGGAATTTTGCTCCACACCGCCGGATCAATGACATCCTCTTTATCAAAATTTTCTTCCCACACAAGTTTCCAGCCCAACGGCTGCTCTATTCCCAGTTTCGTTCGCATTTCGACCGCAGTGGCGGCAAGCATCCCTGCTTTCACTCGCTGGTCTATCGTCAAGAGGGATCTAATTTGATCGCCGTACTTCGTGAAGATCGGTGTTCGCTCCTCCATTGTCATGCCGCCACCACTCTGCTGGCGGAGTTCGGCACCGCGAGTGGCAACGATGGCGGCGATTTTTTCCTGCTGCTCGGCAGTCAAATCGAGAGTTGCCAGAATCCAACCGTCCAGTGTCACGGAGTTTAACCCCCCCGTCGCAGGTGAACCGTCTACTCCACCAGGGATCATCGTTGGCACCGTCGCCATCTGGAAATAGATTTCCTGGAATTTTTGCAGTTTCGCCGCGTCTGCTTTCAAGGCTTCATCGATTTTTCCCCACATCTCCTTCTGGGTTTCTGGAGTCATTCGCGTGAACCCGCCAGTGCCGGGAGTTCTCGGAGGGAAGTATTCTTCCGCAATTCTCTCCAATGCCCCTTTCTGCTCCACCGTTGCCTCGATGATGGCGAGAAATTTTTCATTACGGATGAGTGTGCCAACGTTAGTACCCCCGCCAAACGGTCTGGCAGTACCCTGTTGGGCAATGGCACTCTGAGACAATGCCAAGGCGATCACGATCACCATCGAACACCAAAGAATAGGTTTGTCCATGTTTTGATCTCCTAATTTTGTTGAAGGAAAAATGTTGCCGCCCATCGTATGAAATGTAGGGGAGGTTGTCAAGGCTTTCGCTCAAAAGTAAAATGCCCTCCGGGAGAAAGGTAGTCAGTAGTCAGGAGACAGGAGACGCAAGCGGAGGAAAGGTTGTAAACATCATGCAAAAGATATCGGCATCAACAAGATGTTTCAATCCTATGTCTTCGCTTCAACCATCATCGCGTTGCCGATCCACTGGTGGATGATGGCGGCGGCGGCATCGGGATTTTCCCGGATCAAGACGGCAGCATCGTCCAAGAGCGTACGCACATCGGGCAGATCGTCGAACGTACGTGCCGCCTCTTCGGCTGCGGCGGCTTCGGCTTCCGCAGCGGCAGTGGCGGCTTCCTGCTGTTCGAGTTGTTCTATGGCGATGCGTTCTTCTTCCGTTGGCTCCCCTTTGAGTACACGCAGCCATTCGTTGTATTCGGCTTCGAGTTCCTCCATCGACTTGCTGAGAACGTACGCTTTCTGCCGATTGGCAATGCGTTTGGCAACTCGCAACGATTCCTGCTTTTTAATCAACGTAATCACATCAAGCACCGTCTCGTCACGCGGCGCATAAATCTTCTTGGGTTTCGCCCGTTCCAGATCGAGTGCGTCCAATTTCTCCCCCGCCGAATCGACATAATTCACAATGTCCGTTGGTGTGAGACGTTTGGGATAGATCGACGCATCAATGTCAAACTGAACGAGCAAATCCTGAAATTCGGGGTCGTCAATGAGTTCGTGGATTTTCTGCTCTTTTTCGAGTCTGCTTTCGACACGGTCTTTTTCGTACTTCGCCGCTTCGGCAATGGTGAGAACTTTGCCGACCAGTTTGGAGTATTCTTTGCCTTCGACCTTTTGTCGCCGTGCAACGGTGAGTTCGGGATTGACGCGACCAAGCGATTCGGTCAATTTAAGCAGTTCGTCTGGCGTGAGTCCGTACTTCGCCTGCACAAACTCGGCAAGTTTGTTTGGCAACACCGGTGTTTTCGTATAGTCCGGCTCTTTCGGCTTCTTGTTTTTACCAAACATATTTTAAGGAGTCAGAAGTCAGGAGTTTAGGACGGAGTTGCGGTAGGAATGGAGCATGCGTCCTATTTCATCGACTAATTCTCCCATAGTGTTATCATCATTCATGTATCCGAGGTCTTTGGCAAGAATGGTGTAGTAACGGCATTCTTCCAGTGATCCTTCTGCGATGTTGAGCATTCGAGCGTTGTCTGGTTTGGATTGTTTCCTAAATCCTTCCGCAATATTTGCGGCGATAGACACGGCAGCCCGACGAAATTGTGACGTTAGTCCGTAAATTTCTTCACGTGGAAAACTCGAATGTGTCATTTGGTAGACAGCAAGCACAAACAGATGTGATTTCTGCCAAAAAATCAAATCCCGAAAACTCTTCGATGGCTGCATTACTTTGTCCCCTATATTCTGATATATTCTGACTCCTGACTTCTGACTCCTAACTCTTCGCTTCGACCATCATGGCGTTTCCGATCCATTGTCGGAGTACGGCGGCGGCGGCATCGGGGTTGCGGGCGATCAGTTCGGCAATCTCGTCCTTGAGCGAACGGAGCGAGCCTAGTTCGCCCAGTGAATTTTCCAACTCTTCCTGCTCCGCGACGGCAGTGGCTTCGGCAGCGGCGGCGGTGGCAGCGGCTTCTTCTTCCCTGCGTTTTTTTTCGGCTATTCGGGCATCAATCGCCGAGAGCGGCGTTTCCAGCCCTTCGTAAATCACAATCGGCTCCGTCCGCGGCGGATTGGAAATTGCCCACAAGACCCCCAAACCGCAGAAGACCAAACTCATCAGCCCGAGGCTCTGCCAGTTGTGTTGCATGAACAGAACGAACTGCTCCCACGACGTGAGTACTTTCGGGGTCGGCAAAAACCGGGTGGTATAAGTGACTTCAACGTATTCCAGCGGATCCTCCTTGGCGGAACGCAGGTAAGGTTTCAGCAAGGGAGCAACCTTTCGTTTGGTCTCTTGCCGGTAATCTTCCTCTTCTGCAAGTAACTCGTCTGGTTGTGGAGTAGTATTGGGATCGCCGCCGAGTTGTCGGTTTTTCTCCTTCCAGAGTGCCAGAATGTGGTCACGCGGCACAGAAATCGTCACATACATTCGTTGCGGGATGAAAGGCAATTCCCCCTGTTTCGTCTCCGTCCCCTGCAATGCGTTGGTTGTTTCCTGTTCAGACTTTTTCTCCCCCAATACATCTTTCGGACTGACATTGGCTGTCGGATCAATTTGCGTTCTGCTGAATTGTGCAATCTGACCCGGTCGACCAAACCAAGAATAACCTTCTTTGTGAAGCTGATAATCCATCGTATGATTGACCAGTATCGTCGGTCTTCCGTGCTCAATGAGAAAAGACTCTTGATACTCATACTTCGTCAGGTCAACGCTCGCTTTGACGGTGAGTCCCTCGACGCTTGAGAGAAGATCATAAACGTTTTTTTCACATTCTTCCTGATACGTTATGAGATGCCGAAGATAGGCAGTTTGGGAACTGTTTTGTTCTTCGCCTGCGCCGTTGTATGTCCGGCAGTGTCTCCTATCGTAAATACTGATGTCTTTCTTGTCGAGAATTCCAAAGGTCACCATCGCCAAGTGCCCGATGGCTCCAATTGTGTCCACTCTGAGCGGCTTGTTTTCGATGGCTTCAAGGGTGACGCCGACCGAAGTAATTTGTGTTCTCGCCCAAACGTTGCGATCCCAACTCGGTCGTTTGTTGGTAAAGATTTCGGCACTGGCAATCCCTGGAGTCCCTCGGATTGCATCCGCGAAGTCCTTTTCTTTGGCAGCGAGCATTTTCGCGTCTGCGGTGCGGGCAGCGTGCCAAGGGTTGATCGATTCCACCATATCGAACCTCGCTGTACCCCCTTTTTCGGGGACTTGGGCATCGGCGAGGATCATCGCATAAGTCCCCTTTTTGTGCGTCGGAACTTGCAATTGATTGCCAATCCAATTGTAGTCGGTCAAACCGGCTTTCGAGAGTGCAAGGTCAGCGGCTCCTTTGTCTTTGGGGCTGAATTGATACCCATCGAACATTCGAGTCGTCTTGCCGGACGGGTCCGCCGCCGGAATACTCCCCACAATGAGATAACCGAGCGACACGATCAACGTCGCTACCAAAAGCGAAGCGACTATCCTGTTCCCGAGCGTCATGCTCAAAAACAAGTCCCGCAACTTAGCATAGTTCTGGAAGAGGAAGGTTTTTAGTGGTTCCATTTTTTGTAAGGAGTTAGGAGTTAGAAGTTAGGAGTTAGAATGGTGCTACCGCACCGTTAGCCGATGGAGTCGCCGCACCGCATGCGACTTCTAACTCCTAACTTCTAACTCCTTTCCACTACACTCTCATATTCTGTATTTCCTGATACGCCGAGACGAGTTTGTTTCGGATTTGCATCATCATTTTGAAGGCAATATCTGCCTTTTGGACGGCGGTGAGGACTTCCGCCATTCCAATTTCGCCGCCGCACATCAACTTTTCGACGGCATTGTCGGCACGTTGTTGCATCATATTCACTTCGCCAATCCCGCCGAGTACCAGGTCTTTGAACGTTGTCTTCTTCAGTTCAGCGACGGACATCGGACGATCGGGATTGTCCATCTTGTGTCCCAGTTTGCCCATCCCTTGGCGCGGCTCGACCGTACCGAGTTTCAACCCGTTCGCTCCAGTACCAATTCCGCTGTATAATCCGCTAATGCCGTCCATTCTTGTTAAGGAGTGAGAAGTTAGGAGTTAGAAGTTAGAATAGTCGTTCGATAACTTTGAGCAAACGTCCGATCTCCTCTGTTCGTTCCCATAATGTATCAATTTCTATGTATCCGAGGTCTTTGGCGAAAATGAGATAGTAACGATATTCTTCCAATGATCCTTCAGCAATGTTAAGCATTCTGGCTTTGTCTGGTTTGGAATGTTTTCTAAACCCTTCTGCGATGTTTGCCGCAATTGACACAGCGGCACGTCGAAACTGCGATGTTAATCCATAAATTTCCTCCCGAGGAAAATCTGCGCGGGTCAGTTGATAAACAGCCAACACTAACTGGTGCGACTTTTGCCAAACAATCAAATCTCGAAAACTTCTTGCTGGTTGCATATTTCTAAGGCTTTCGCCGGAAAATTTTTTTCCAATTTCGTAGAAGATGTTGCTGTATCGCTTGCGACTTCTAACTCCTCACTCCTCACGTAATAATTCTCAACGATTGGTTCGCCATTGATTTGGTAATATCCATTGCTCCGAGGTTGGCTTCGTAGGTGCGTTGTGCCTCGATGGCATCGGTCATTTCGGTGACGAGTACGATTCTCGGCAAATTGATGAAGCCCTGTTCGTCGGCATCGGGATGGAACGGCACGTACTTTCGAATTGGCGGTAGTTCGTCGCGGGCGATTTCCCGAACGATCACCCCGGCGGAGCCGTTCGGACCAATGGTGTTGTCCGCCTGAAACTTAACGTAGCGTGGATCGTAAGGTTTGAGTTCCCCGAATTCGTTTCGGGTCGAGGTGATGTTCGCCAAGTTGCTGGCAATCGAGGTCATTCGGATTCGCTGACCGATCAGACCACTCGTGCTGAGGTCCATTATTTTGAGCATGGGACTTCCTTTTTTTGCGGGAACCATTCAACAAGGGATGGTAAGGAATTCCGCAAAAGATGGCAAGAGCAAAATCACCTTGCTTAGGCTTTCGTTGGAAAGTTTTATACCCAGTTTTGCAGTCTCTCTCATTCCGGACGGTAGAATACAGGAGTCAGTAGTCAGTAGTCAGGAGTCAGAAGAGTGCTACCGCACCTTTGGCACCGCTTACGTCTGCTGCACGAGGGCGTAGCCGAAAAATGACCCGCTCCGGGTCTATCAAGAATTCCAAACCGGTTTCACCGTTGACGAAAATGTCAAAAAACGTTAAACTTAAACGAGAGGTCAAACTGACCATTATCGAGCATTTTCAAGAACGATGAAACGAATCTTTCTCCTTGCCCTCCTTTCGAGTATTGCCTTTGCCGGAATTCTTTCCGCGCAGGAAGCCGGTGATTCCGCAGAAAATCTGCCCACACAGGACGAACAGTCCCTCGTTGTCGATGCGGACAATCCCGGGATGGGACTGCTCGATCAGGCGACCGACGCAAAACTCCGAGCAAACACCATCTTGGATCTCGCGCAAGTCATTCAACTTTGCGAACGAGCCAAGAAGACAGGTCTCTCCGGCGAAAATCTGAAATACTGTAACCAACTTTTGGCGGTGACCCGGCTACAGCGAGGACTTTTTCGTGCCCAATCCATCTTGAATCCTCAAGGTACGCCTCAAGATTGGGAGATCATCCGGGAGAGGGCGTTGAACGACCTTGAAGAAGCCGTGGCAGTCATCCAGGATCAGCCCGCCGCCCATTTGCGGATTGCGCAGCTCCATCTGTTGCCCGGCGGAAACGAAAAACGGGCAAGGGAGGCGTTGAACTTGACAGTCCAGCACGCGAAAAAAGAACCGGAACTCCAAATGCTGGCGGCTGGCTTGCTGGCGAAACTTGAACCGGAACCCGCAAAGCGGGAAGCGGTCTTGGCAGCCGCCGCCCAAGAGGGTAGCCCGCAAATCAAATTGCTCCACGCACTCACGTTGTTTGAACTCAAGCGAGATAACGAAGCGGTGAACGTTCTGCAAAAGATGATCGAAACGGAAAGCGGAAACGATGAACTGCATGCCCGTGTGGTCGCCGAACTGATCGGTTTCAAAAAATATGAACCGGCTATAAAAATTCTCGATTTGTTGAAAGAAAAAGGGACAGACGGAAGTCCGCAACTTCAATTGCTCCGCGTGATCGCGTTGCTCGAACTCAAACGGGAGGACGAAGTGGTGAACGTTCTGCAAAAAATGATCGAAACGGAAAGCGGAAACGATGAATTGCACGCCCGTGTGGTCGCCGAACTGATCGGTTTCAAAAAATATGAACTGGCTATAAAAATTCTCGATTTGTTGAAAGAAAAAGGGGCAGACGGAAGTCCGCAACTTCAATTGCTCCGCGTGATCGCGTTACTCGAACTCAAACGGGATGACGAAGCGGTGAACGTTCTGCAAAAGATGATCGAAACGGAAAACGGAAACGATGAGTTGCATGACCGCATTGTCACTGAACTGATCGGGTTCGGAAAATATGAAATCGCCATGAAAATGCTCGATCTCTTGCATGCAAAAGGGAAAGACGAACGAAAAAATCGGATTGATCTGGCCAAAGCGGAATTGTATCTCCGAATGGAACAATACGACGATGCACTGACATTGCTTGAGACCCTTCGCCCGAAATTTCAGGACAATCCCGACTTGATGGTGGACTTGTTGGTCCTTCGCTCGACGGTACATCTTGCGATGGACGATGCGGATGCCGCCTTGAAGGACCTCGACGTTGCCGAAAAGGCACAGCCCGGCAATGTGCCTGTCATCCTGCAACGGAAGTATGGGGTATTGATGGAACAGAAGAAATGGGACGAGGCTCTTGCGGTGGCAAAAAGACTTCAGTCGCTCAATCCCGAAGACCGCCGAAACGCTGTTCGGGAGATTCACGTGCTCACGGAAATGGCAAAGTATGACGAAGCCCTCGAAATCGCCAAGCGGTTGCGTAAACTGTTGCCGGACGAACCGCAATGGACGATGATCCTGATTGAGATTTACTCCAAACAAAAGGCGTATGACAAAGCCCTTGCGTTGGCGGAAGAGCAACTAAAAGAAAATCCCGAAGAATTGCGATGGATTCTTGTCAAAGCCCAAATCTACTCAGAGCAGAAAAAGTGGGACGAGGCGGTGAACTGGCTTGAATCGTGCCTGCAAAAGAATCCCGATTCCCCCGAACTCAATTTGGTATTGATCGGGACGCTTGCCGATAGAAAAAGTTTCAGGGCGGCGAAGGAGCGAGTGCAATCACTTCTCGCCAAAGAGCCGGATGATTTACGGTTGCTTCGTGTGGATTCGCAAATGTCGATCTCGTTAGGACTTCATCACGAGGCAGCCAGGACATTGGTGAAAGTGATTGAAATTGACCCGAAAGATTACACCTCGATCAACAATTTGTCTTGGCTTTTGTCCACTTCGCCCATCGATTCTGTTCGCCATGGTCGTCGGGCGTTGGAACTGGCGGAACAGGCGAGCGCACTCTCCCGTTACAAGGAAGCGTTTGTGCTGAGTACTTTAGCGGCGGCTCATGCGGAACTGGGCGATTTCGACAAAGCCATCGAGTGGTCACAGAAAGCGGCGGAACTCGCCAAGAAGGACAAAAACCTCACGGAGGAGAAACGCCAAGAACTGCTCGACCATCTCCAAAAGGAGTTGGACACCTTCAAACGGAATGAACCGTTTCGGGAATTGCTCGATGAGGACAAGTAAGGAGTCAGGAGTTAGAAGTTAGACCCGGAGCGGGTCATTTTTCGGCTACGCCCCCGCGCATCCGCCCTCTCGTTGTCGGGCTAAAATGTTTGGCGTGTGGAATTTTCAACCGGCTTCAGTATAGAAGTCGCATGCGGTGCGGCAACATCGTCGGCAAGACGGTGCTGTTCGAGGACAAAAGCCGACATCATTCACGGACTGTTCCTTACAATCACGAAAATGCCGTATCATGATGCACTGAATTATCTCGCGCAAAAGACCTCGGTTATTGAGTTGTATAACCAATGGGGCGGGCGCGTTGCCATCTGTCCCGAATGGAACGGCAGAGTAATGACAAGTGCATGCGATGGTTTGGAGGGTGATAGTTTTGGTTGCATCAATGTGCGGGCGATTGATGCCGAATTCGTCGAAGATTATGGCGGCGAAGATCACTGGACGCTCTCGCCTGTCGTTCACTCTTTTGCTGTCGAAACCCTCAAAGAGCATAAAGCCGTTTTGCAACGAACGCTCCGCATGCACGATGCCCACGGAGTGTCTGGCGAATTTCATCTGACACGTTCCATTTTTCTGTTGGGTCGGCGAAACATCGGAACGTTGTTCGGCGATGCGGTAGCCGACTCCCTCGAACGAGAAGACGTGTCCGCAGTGAGTTTCCGCACCGAAAATATCGTCCGGTCACAAGAAAACGCGCGGGTCGCCAGTCGGCTGCGAGGCATGTTCAACGCGAGTCCGAATACAATCATCATCCTTGCGACTCCGCCGGAAGATTTTGAGACCGGACAATCTTCCGTGATGATTGACTATCTCGGCGGCGCACCCCATAGTCGCATTCGGTATCTTCCGCAAACGATGCTCATTCGGGCAGATGGTCGAAAACACTGTCAGGTCACGTTGCCATTTCCCGATGTACCGCCGATCATCGGTGCCATCGAACTTCGGCTCGGCACACTGACACTCTGGACATTTGATTTGCCGAATGTTTCCGAAAACGATGTGGTGCGGATTTACAATTCCAGTCATTCCCCTACTCAAGGGTTGGATTGGGCAACACACTATGAAGTAAACTGTTTTTCCGCCGCACAAAAAATGTTACCCGAGGAGTCGTTCACCTATTGCCAGTCTCTCCTGCACCTCAACGCTGGCAATGACGTACTTGGCAATCTTGTCCGGCAAATCTTCGATGTTTCGTTGGAAGATATTTCCCGAAAAATGTTCCCGTAATCGGACGTTTCCGAAAGTCGCTCTTGCCTTTTTCTTGCAAAATCGGTATTGTTCCCCATTGCCAAGACGGCTTATCGGGACAATGACGATGACGGCTCGCTTGTTTGTAATCGGTTTCGCCTTGATTTTCGGGTATTTGCTCCCCGAAGTTGTCCGTGCGCAAACGCCCGCCAGCATCTTTTATGGTTCGATTGCTCCGGCGGAGAGTTCCACTGTTCTTGCGGCAAATACGGGGAGTTTGCCACAGACCGCACAGTATGCTCCCATTTTTCTTGCCCAAACTCCGGCACCCATTGCTCCATTTTCACCTCCACCGGTTCCGCCTACCGCGCCCTCGGTGGCATTGCCTTTCTTTGATCCCTACGCCGTTCCCTCGCAACCGCCGCTGTTTAGTTCGATTCTGCCCGGCAGCAACTCCGGTACGAGTGTAGGACAGTCTCCTCCTTCAGGGATTTACTCGGGCAACTTTGACCGGTTTGTTCCCGAAACTTACGATGCCATGCGACGTTTCCGGGATGCAACTTCGTTTGAATATACGCATCTGCCACGCGGGAAAAAGGACCATGGGTTCGGAATGGATGAGATACAAATGCGGATGCAACTCGCGTTCCCTTGCCGCTTTATTCCCGACAACGGAAGGACGGGATACTTTTATGTTGCTCCTGCTGGCAGTCTCGTTTGGTGGGATGGACCAGCCGGTCCGCCGAACATGTCACCGAATGGTTTTGGGGCGTTTCTTGATATGGGAATACAACCCCAGTTCAACGAAACGTTTGGGCTGAACGCTTGGGGACGAATCGGGGTCTTCTCCGATTTTGAAAAAGTCACCTCCGACGCACTACGGTATCAAGGTCGCCTCGAAGGAGTGGCGAAGATTTCTCCGCAAATGGAAATCCACGGTGGGGTGATTTACTATGGACGCTCTCGTGTCAAAATGCTGCCGACCATCGGTGTCGTTTGGACACCGGATGACGATTGGATATTGCAATTGGTCTTTCCGAATCCCAAGGTTTCACGTCGATTGTGGACGGGACCGCAAACCGATTTGTGGGGCTATGTTCACATGGACTATGCGGGAGGCAGTTGGGATATCAAAGGGCATGGCGGTTTGACCGATTACAATGACATCCGGCTTGGAGTGGGGGTGAATTTTGACATTCAGAATCGGTTTGCCGGTTATGTTGAATTCGGCGGCAGTTTTGATCGTGAACTCTACTTCCACAGTCGTCGCCAGGCAAGCCTGCCATCGGTGTTGTACCTGAAAACGGGATTCATTTTTTGACATTCCCAAAAGACCGAGCGGCTCTGGACGGTCGACTTGTCCCGGCATCCCTCTTGCAATAGGGCAGTGCATAAACTGCAAACGGGGACAAATGGGTCAGTTTTTTGACAGGATTGACAGGATTTTCAGGATATTTTATCCTGTAAATCCTGTCGAGATAAAAAAAGACCACTTTCATGCCGTTCGCAGCATACGCGATCTGCGGCTTACGAGAGCAACTCCGCTTCCGCTCTCGAATCGGCGAGCGCATTGATGGTGTAACGGATCTGCTCTTCCGTGTGTGCGGAGGTGATGAAGAACCGTAGCCGTGCCGCTTTTTCTTCCACCGCCGGGTGCAAGATCGGTTGGACGTTCACACCGCGATCAAAGAGTGCCTTCGACATCACGAGCGCGAGCATCGAGTTGCCCAGAATCGCCGGTACCACCGCAGTGCCATTGCTCATTCCTGTATCGAAGCCACGCTCCTTCGCCAGTTCCAAGAAGAGTTTGCTGTTCGCTCGCAACTGGTCGACTCGCTGCGGTTCACGCTCCAGGATGCGAAGTGCCGCCAGTGCCGCCGCGCAGTTCGGCGGAGAAATCCCCACGCTAAAAACAAAGTTCGGTGCCGTGTATTTCAAGTATTCGACCAACTCCTTCGAGCCGCTAATATACCCGCCGCAACTCGCAAACGTCTTGCTGAGCGTACACATCCAAAGATCAACATCGCGGCGATCCACATTGAAATGTTCGCCAATGCCGCGTCCCGTCGCTCCCAGCACACCAAGCGAATGGGCTTCGTCCACCAGCATCATCGCCCGATGCCGCTTCTTCACCTCGATCAACTTCGGCAGATCAGGATAATCGCCATCCATACTATAGACCCCCTCCATCGCAATCAGCACGCGCCGGTATTCGCCCCGATGCTTGCTCAAAATCCAATCGACCGCTTCCCAGTCATTATGCGGGAACGGTCGCCGCCTAGCACCAGAGAGCAACGCCCCCTCCACAATACTATTGTGAGCGAGCGAATCGAACAGAATCATGTCCTTCTCATTGAGGAGATGCCCGATGACTCCTTCGTTCGTCGAATGACCGCCGACCAACACAATCGTGTCCTCGCAGCCCAAAAATCGGGAAATCTCATTTTCCAGTTCGCGGTGAATCGGCTTGTTGCCCGACACCAACCGACTCGCAGAAACACTCGTGCCATATTTCTCGCACGCTTCAATCGCCGCTCGCGTCACTTCGGGATCGCCGGAAGTGTTGATGTAATTGTAATTGGAAAAGTTGATGTACTCCTTGCCGCCAATCATGGCACGGTCGCTCGTGATCCCTTCATGAACGTCAAAGAAACGATTCAATCCGGTGTCTTTGATGAGGTCGAGTCCCGCCTTTAACCGGAGGTATTCGGGAAAACTTCCGACAATATAATCTTCGTCGGGAATCTCTGACCGCAACCGATGGAGGTTCTCCACCACCGGTTTTCGCGGTCCTGTTCCGAGATAAATCAAGACGGCATCGAGAACCTGCTGCGCTGTATAAAGTTCCGGCAAGATCGACTCGGGAAATTGTCCGCCAAATCGGTCTTCCAGCGATGCGAGAATTTCCATTCGCTCTAATGAGTCGAGCCCGAGTTCGGTAATGTCGGTGTCGAGCGTCAATTGAGCGGCACGTTCTTTGGCAATTTTGCGCACTTCCTCCAGGACAATCGCCGCCATCTCTTCTTTCGAGATGAGCGAAATCGTGGGCGGTGCTGGTTCCTTGGCAGGAGTTTCCTTGATGAGTATTTTGCTCGGCTTGTCCGGTGGCGGATCGGGCGCGATCGGTTTGTGCGGGGCTTCCGCCGCAAAGGGTTCGATCTTACCCCGAACAATTCGCTCGTGGTCTTCGGAGTCGGTCAGCCCGACGGCTTCTTCGAGTGCATTCTCAGCCTCGCCCCCCGTGACGAACGGGAACGAAACGTCGGCGGAAACCCAGCGTTCGATTTCGCTGAGCGAACCATCGAGAAAACCTTTGCGACAAGCATGATGTTGAATCTTGCCGCTCGACGTTTTTGGAATACTGCTCGACTTAATGAGGACAATTCCCTTGATGGGGATTTCATGTTCCAAAGCAACCGCTTTTTGAATCGCCGAGAAGAGCGTGGCGGTATCCCCTTTGAATTGTCGTTCGAGTTCCTGCACAATGACAAGATGCTCTTGCGGCAGTTCGGAATCGTCCCTGACCATGAACGCTGCCCCGCCGAGCGGACGGAGATGTTCGGCGGCTTTCTGCACCGTCATTTCGATGTCTTGCGGATAAACATTCACGCCGCGCACAATGATAAGGTCTTTGATTCGCCCGGTGACAAAAAGTTCGCCATCCAAAATGAACCCAAGATCGCCCGTTCGCATGAAAGGCGACTCCCCCGCGTCTGTCTCGTCTTTGGGAGCAATGGTGGCGTGGAACGTTCGCTCCGTCGCTTCGGCAGCGTTCCAGTATCCTCTGGCATTGCTCGGACTCTTGACCCAGATTTCGCCAACAATACTGTCGGGACATTCGACGCACGTTTCGGGATCGACAATCGCAATGCGTTCATCCGGCAAAATCTTTCGACCACTCGAAACATAGCGGGCAACCCGACTGCTCCGGCTGTCCCGGACTTCGACGGCGCGACCGGTGGACAACTCTTGGGGGTCGAGCGAACGGATGACCGGTCGGTTTTTGACATAGCCGCCGGAAACGATGAGCGTGCCTTCGGCAAGCCCGAAGCAGGGATAAAACGCTTCGTAGCGAAACCCGCATCGTTCAAACTTGCGGGCAAAGGCTTCCATCGTTTCGGCAAGGACAGGCTCTGCCCCGTTAAACGCCACCGTCCAACTGCGCAGATCGAGTTCGTCAAGTTGTGCTTCGGAAATGTTTCGCACACAAAGATCGTAGGCAAAGTTCGGTCCGCCACTCGTTGTGCCCCGATAACGTGTAATCGCAGCAAGCCAGCGAAACGGCTTTTGCAGGAAGGAGAGCGGCGACATAATGATATTCGGTCTGCCGCAATAGAGCGGTTGGATGATACCGCCTATGAGTCCCATATCGTGATAACTGGGGAGCCAAAACACGCCGCGACCGACGCGGGTGTGCTCAAACCCCTGATGGATCATTTGCGAATTATGGAGCAGATTGCCATGCGTGAGAATAACCCCTTTGGGCGCACCGGTCGAACCGGAAGTATATTGCAAAAAGGCGATGCTTTCGGAATTGATGTCGGGAAACGCCCACGATTCTTCGAGTCCTTCGGCGAGGGTACTGGTGGCAAGCCAGGTCAGATTTTGGAGACTGGGAGCATCACCGAGCATATCGCCGATCGTTTTGATGACATCGTCGGTTGTGAGGGCAACGGCGGCTTTGGCATCGTTGGCAACGGTTTCGATCCGAAAAATGGAACGGTTCCGACGCGGCGGATAAACGGGCACAGCAATCACCCCGGCGTAGAGGCAACCGAAGTAAGCAGCAATAAAATCGAGACCGGGCGGATAGAGGAGCAGGGCACGTTCGCCGTACATGTTCCGGCTTTGCAGCCATGCGGCGATTCGCCTTGCTCGGCGATCAAGCGTCGCATTGCTCATGACAATCTCATCGTCAACACCGTTGGCGAGATAAATGAACGCTGGTTCGCCCGGTTCCGTTTCGGCACGATATTGCACGAGTTGAACCAAGTTTGCCGGACCAAAAAGGGACGCTGAATTCACAGGGTGAAAAGGTGTGGACGATATTCGTAGGCGGGTTATTATCGACGAAACAGAGGGAGTTGTCAAGGGAAAGAACAGTCCGTCGAAAAGTAGCAGACAGTGAGACTGTCGGTTGTGTCCTGAATTTGTGGGTGGGGCAACGGAACTCCTATAATTTAGGCGGCGTTACCCGTCGCACCAACAATTTTAGGACACGACCGAGACTGTCAGGGGGCAGGAGAGGGGCGTGTCGTTTCCCTCTTGCTAAAAAGCGAATTATCTGCGACAATGGGGGGCAAATTTTACTTAACCATGCAAACAATGTCTAACGTCGAAGTTTATTGGCACGAGCATGCCGTTTCCCGGCAGGAAAGAGAAACCCTCAACGGCAATAAAGGCTGCGTCCTTTGGTTCACCGGATTAAGTGCGAGCGGCAAGAGTACCATCGCCAATGTGATCGATCACCTGCTCCACAAAGAGAGCAAACATAGTTTCGTCCTTGATGGCGATAATGTTCGGCACGGTCTCAATGCCGGACCGGGAATGCTCAAGGAGATTCATGGCGAAGAGTTTTCCAAACGTTTCGGTCTCGGGTTCTCCGCGCAGGATCGGGAGGAAAACATCCGCCGCGTCGGATCGGTTGCCAAGTTGCTGACCGAAGCCGGGCTTATGGCGATCACCGCTTTTATCAGTCCTTATCGGATTGACCGGGATCGGGTACGCAAATCGTTGCCGGAAGGGGATTTCATCGAGATTTTCGTCGATACGCCGATTGAGGTTTGCGAAAAGCGAGACCCGAAGGGGCTGTACAAAAAGGCTCGTGCAGGCGAACTGAAAGGTTTCACCGGCATTGACGATCCGTATGAAGCCCCGCTGAAACCGGAACTCGTCCTTGATGGCGGAGCCAAAACACCAGAACAACTCGCCCAAGAAGTACTCGCTTACTTAAAGAGCAAAGGGAAGATATAGGAGGTAGGAGTTAGAAGTCGCATGTGGTGTAGCAATATCTCCGAAAAAACGGTGCGGTAGCACCATTCTAACTCCTAACTTCTACCACCCGGAAGAGAGAAACTGGGTATAAAACTTTCCAGCGAAAGCCTTACGTTTATGACATCTCCCCTTCAGTTTGACATCCTCACGCTCTTTCCCGGCATTTTTGAAGGTTTCCTTTCGGAAAGCGTTTTGAAAAATGCCATTGATGCCGAAAAAATTCGCATTCGTCTCCACAACATGCGGGACTGGGCGGACGATAAGCATGCGACGATGGATGACCGTCCTTTCGGCGGCGGTCCGGGGATGATCCTGAAAGTGAATCGCGTCGTTCCCAGCGTCGAAGCCGTACGGAGTCAACACCCGGAACCGGGACGGCTCCTCATGTTGACACCGCAAGGACGAACATTCAACCAGCGATGGGCGGAATCGCTTGCCGAAGAGGAACGGATCGTTTTGCTTTGCGGGCGGTATGAGGGCTTCGACGAGCGGATCGTTCAACTGCTCAAGCCGGAGGAAATTTCCATTGGCGACTACATTTTGAATGGCGGAGAAATCGCGGCAATGGTCGTCATCGAATCGGTCATGCGATTGATCCCGGGTGTCTTAGGGGATCAGGATTCCAACCAGTACGACTCCTTTTCCAGCGGCAATCGCCTTTTGGATTGTTCGCACTATACCCGCCCCCGAGAGTTTCGCGGTCTCTCGGTTCCTGAGGTATTATTGAATGGACACCACGCCGAAATTGCCCGATGGCGCAACGAAAACATCCAGTGCCGAACCGCCGAAAAACGCCCTGATCTGTTGGAAGACCCAAGCCGGGCTGGCAGGCGGATGCACGAGGACGCATGCGAAAAATGACCCGTTCCGGCTCTATTACACCGTTTCGCGATTGGCATTGCTTTTGTTTCGCACGGAGGCACGGAGAACACGGAGAGGATTAAATGGTATGTTCGACTCCTCCGGGATCCCCGTGCCTCCGTGAGAGAAAAAATAGGAAAGAGTATTTGTGAAACGATGTACTACTCGGCAAACAGCGGTGTCGAAAGATAACGTTCCCCCGTATCAGGCAAAATGACGACGATGGTTTTGCCCGACAATTCAGGGCGTTTGGCGACCTGCGTTGCTGCCCACAGTGCTGCTCCCGACGAAATACCCAGTAGCAACCCTTCTGTTCGTGCGAGTATTTTCGCTGTTGTAAAAGCATCGCCATCCTCCACCGCGATGGCTTCGTTATAAATTTCCACGTTCAGAACCTTTGGAACGAACCCCGCTCCAATACCCTGAATGCGGTGCGTTCCCGAGGTTCCTTCAGAAAGTTTCGGCGAATCGGCGGGTTCGACCGCGATGATTTTCAGGCTCGAATTTTTCGATTTCAAAAATTCTCCCGCGCCGGTAATTGTCCCGCCGGTTCCGACCCCGCAAATGAAATAGTCGATCTTGCCGTTTGTGTCCTGCCAGATTTCCGGTCCGGTCGTTTGACGGTGAATCGCCGGATTTGCCGGATTGTCAAATTGACTCGGTGAAAAACTGCCCGGTATGTTTTTGAGCAGTTCCTCTGCTTTCGCAATGGCACCCTTCATTCCCAACGCTCCTTCGGTCAGGACAAGTTCCGCCCCATAAACGGTCAGCAGTTTTCGCCGCTCCATGCTCATCGTTTCCGGCATCGTGAGGATGAGCCGATACCCGCGTGCGGCGGCAATCGCAGCCAGACCGATTCCGGTGTTGCCGCTCGTCGGTTCAATCAAGGTGGTACCGGGTTTGATGATCCCCTTCTTCTCGGCATCGTCAAGCATTGCAGCAGCAATGCGGTCTTTGATGCTGCCCGCCGGGTTGAAGTATTCCAACTTGCCGAGCAGAGTCACATTCAACTCTTGCTTCCTGGCATAATTGGAAAGTTCCAACATGGGCGTATTGCCAATCAGATCGGTCATTCGTTTGGCGATGGTCATTTGTGTTTCTCCTTGATTGATTCGGACAACTTATCTTCAATAATTTTCGGCAACGACGGCGGCTCCTCCAGTTTGATCGGCGATTGTTCTCCTTGGGGCGAACGCACCACAAATCGTTCCGGGATAGTGTTTCCCCTGCCGATTACGGTCATTGTTTGCTCGCTAAGGTTCGCCAGCACTCCTTTTTGTCTTGTGCCAACATCGTCAATTTCGTTGTCGATAAAGACGACACCATTTCCCGAACTCACCTCGACCACCGGCGAAATAAACGGCGAGCGGATCGTGTTGCCGATGAGCCACATCGTCCCGTTGTGGGCAGCATTTCCGTCTCTGCCGAAGTGGAGAACGGCTTTGTTGCCAGAGCATTTCGGGTCTTTTTCAATGATGTTGTTTATCAAAAACGAATCGCTTCCCGGGACATTGGTGGTCCCCACCGCATCGACAAGATCACATTCACGGTTTGCCGAATGGGCAATGCGGTTGCCGATGATGGCATTCAGGTAAGCCCGGCTTTTGATGTTGTGTCCCGTGATCGATTTTGTGATGTTGCAATTTTTCACCGTCACGCTTGTGCCGCCGAGATACAAGTTGTGATTAAAGCCGGGGTCTTTGATGGTGCCGTTTTCGGTAATCGTACATGTTTCGATTGTCTGCCGCGCACCACTCTGCTTCGCCACTTCACCGTTGCTCATGATTCCCATGTCGTTACGACGAATCACGCAATGGCGAATGGTGATGTCATTTGCTTGATTGATCCGTACACCGGCTCCGTTATGACTTGCATTGCGGGCGTTGATGAGAGTGAATCCGTCGAGTGTGCCGCCGTCCGCGCCGGGATCGAATTGCACGATGGCACGCGGTACGGAACCCCTGCCGGAATAGGTATAGCCTTCGCCATCCAGAACGACGGGTTTGTTGGGATCGGCGACTCGGATCGTGAGTGCGGCAGTCCGAATCAGCAGAGCCGGTTGCCGGTAAGGAGAGCCATCGCTCTTGGGATGCACGACAATTTCGTCGCCGGACTTTGCCTTGGCAACAGCCTCTTCGATGCGTCCGAATGGTTTGTGGTCGCCGACTTCCCACACAGCGGCGGACGAAGGGCAAGCCATCGCCAAAAGAAACGGGAGTGTGAAAAGGGACAATTTATGGTTCATGGCTCCTTTGATTATATCACTGATTGAATATTTTTGGAGAGCGTTTTGGGTGGCAATGAATTTGCCCGTTTTCAGACAATTGGCAGAGTTGAGTAAAATCCGCTTGGTGGATGTTGTCCTGCCGACTTCATCGGGCGTGGAAACCCGCAAGCGATACGTAACACGCCCAACGGAACATCAAGAAATCCTGCTCCAGCATCTCGGATTGAGGATACCGAATCAGTTAAAAAAATAATGTTGAAACAAAGGTAGTGAAGATTTCGGAGCACGGATGCTAGTACACAGTTTCTCAAATGTTATATCTTAAGTTTTTGTGGCATTTTTTCGCACTTCCATTTCATTGGTTTCGCAGTTTGATTGTAAAATTGGATGTACGCTAGGATCTT
>Ga0123353_10003556_pt1 | contig 19732 bp, 6 predicted proteins | sample TergutLab28metaG_3_FD_92763 | JGI IMG/M metagenome (GOLD analysis project Ga0123353, IMG submission 92763) | Labiotermes labralis P3 segment gut microbial communities from Petit-Saut dam, French Guiana - Lab288 P3 | ecosystem: Host-associated > Arthropoda: Insects > Digestive system > Gut ... | reverse complement strand
CGGCGGCGACAGGGTCGAGCCGCAATATTGCGCGTTCGGCGACGCCGTGACTTTGCCAGAACCCGGCACAGACGCCGATTTTGACTACGACGGCTATGAGTTCCGCGGCTGGTACAACACGCCCGGAGGCTCGGTGGCAAACGGCGCGAAATACAGCGACAAAACGTTTACCGATGTCGGCGACCTGCTGCTTTACGCCTATTGGGCGCCCAAGCCGTATATCGTTACGTATGATACTCAGGGCGGAAATCTTGACAAAACCGAAGAAGTCGTAACTTTCGGCGGTCGTTATGATTTTGCGGTTCCCACAATAGACAACGGGACGGCGTTCCTTGGATGGTATACCGCGGAGAATGGCGGCGGGACAAGGCTTACCGACGAGTACGGGAACTCCCTGCTCTCTCGTTGGGATATACCGAGCGACACGACCATATACGCGCATTGGGGAAATGTTCTGAAGTTTGTATTGCAAAATAACAATACTTACCGCGCGGAATCGGGCGCCGATATCAGTTTAGTGACCGAAGTTAATATACCCTCCACATATACCGGCACAGACGGTATCGAGCGGTATGTAACCGACGTTGCCGCCTTTGACAGCAACTATCTGAAGAGCATAAGGATTCCCGCTACCGTGACACGCATAGGAGATTCCGCCTTTACCCTGTGTCCGAGGCTGGAAGAAATAATTGTAGACCAAGCCAACACAACTTATCGCTCGATAGGCGGGGTGCTGTATACCATTTACAGCGACATTATAGACCAAGAGGTGTTGTGGATAACCTACTGTCCTATCGGGATAACGGGTACGCACGAGATACCTAACGGGGTAGAGGAAATCTTCGCAAGCACTTTCAGAGAACGCAACAGTCTTGCCGGAATAATTATCCCAAGCAGCGTGAAAAGAATCGGCGATGACGCTTTCCGTATGTCCTCCGGTCTTACCACCGTGATTTTTACTCCCAGAACATATGAGGAGGGGGAGGATTTTATCGTCGGCACGAACGCTTTCAGAAACTGCTCGAGTCTTTCCGCGATAACGCTTCCCGCCAACTTTAAGTTCCCCGACGATAACGCGAGTAACAGAAGCGCATTTTTCGCCGCTTTATTCTCGGGCTGCACAAGCCTTCAATCAATCGATTTTGAAGGAGAGCATACCGCGCTCACATCTATCGAGGGAGCTCTTTATACAAAGACGTATACCGAGGTTACGGAAATAATCGACGAAGAAGAAGTGACCGTTCAGGTTGTCAGCAGATACACGTTATTTTATTTCCCCTTGGGATTGTCCGGCGAATTCACGTTGCGTACCGAAATAGACGAGATCCCGGTAACCTTGACGCTCAGCCTTATCACGGCTAACGTAGGGGCGGTAGATTTGATAATACCCGGCAATATTCCCGCCTCGCTCATCAGCTTCCAAAACTGGCTGGGTCTTAATTCGGTAACCTTTGCGGGAGGACATACGTCGGCAATAGCTATCGCCGCCAACTCCTTTAACGGTTGCGGCAACCTTAAAACGGTAACCTTTGAGGACGGAACCAATATTTCGACTCTCGGCCCGGTGTCCAGCGGAAACGTATTTAATAATTGCTCAAGCCTTCATACGGTAATATTCGCGGCGGGAAGCAAAATAGCGACAATCGGCGGCAACGCATTCTCTAACTGCGGCAGTCTGAAAGACGTAATTTTTGAGGTAGGCTGCGACGTGACCGCAATCAGTGCCAGCGCGTTCACCAATACGGTTATCGAAGAAATAGAATTCCCGAATACTTTGAAGAACGTCGGAGCGGTTTTAGCCATAGCCAACAGCGCGTTCTCGGGTAACAACAGTCTTATGAAGATAACCTTCAGGGCGGGAGGGGAAGCGTACACGATAGGCAGCGCCTTTGTCGGACACAACGCCCTCGCCGAGGTCGAATTTGAGGACGGCATCGAAATCATAGCGCTTAACGGAACCTTCCAAAACTGCCCTAACCTCACGACAATAACGATACCCGCGAGCGTACAGACAATCGGTGCGAATACTTTCTCCGGAACAAGCGCGGCAAACCATGGATTAGAAGAGATAATTTTCGAGGACGGCAGCCAGCTGACAAGCCTTGGCACCGCTTTCTCTTACTCAAAAATACAAAACATAACGCTCCCCGTCGGCATTACGTCTATTGCCGCCAGCGTCTTTGCAAACTGCTTATACCTTGAAACAGTGACTTTTTTGGGTAATTTGACAGGTATCGGGAATAACGGCTTTGACAACTGCGGAGAACTTCATACCGTTACTTTCGCTTCGCACGCCACGGGTACGTTTACTATCGGCAGTCAGGTTTTCCGCAACTGCGGGAAGCTTAAAAACATAACGCTACCCGGAAATCTGACAAGCATCGGCGCCAACGCCTTTGAAAATTGCTTCGCTTTAGAGAGCGTAACAATCCCCGCCGGAATAACCTCCGCCACGGGATTAGGCGCTAACGCTTTCCTTAATTGCACGGGGCTGACAACACTGACGTTTGCCGCGGGGCTGACGACACTGCCGGCAAACGCTTTCACGGGTTGCACCGGTCTTATCAGCGTAACGCTTCCAAACACGCTTTTGACGTTCACTTCCACCGCTTTTACCGGCTGTATTAATCTTGCGGAATATATAGTGACCGCCGGCGGCGGCAGCTTCAGCGCGCAAGGCGGTGTATTATTCAACGCCGATCGGACCGAATTGGTGCGTTATCCCGTCGGAAAACCCGGTGCCTCTTACGACATTCTTTCAAGTGTGACGGCGATTCGTGCCGACGCCTTTGTGGGAGCCCGCTTCCTTACCTCGCTGACCCTGCCCGCAAGTGTGAAGACGATAGGAGCCGCCGCATTCCAGGGTTTGACCGGGATAACCTCGATGGCTCTGCCCAACGGACTGACATCCATAGGCGCGGACGCTTTTAGAGGTATGACCGGTCTTACTGAAATAAACATCCCGTCTACCGTGGCGGGTACGACCGCCATCGGGAACAACGCTTTTGACGGCTGTGTCAATCTTACTACGGTGATATTTGACGCCGGCGGCGCGAATTTGACGTTTGGCAACAACGTCTTCGCAAGAACCGGGCTTACTTCGATAAAAATTCCGAGCAGGCTTACGAATACCGGCACCAACACCTTTGACGGTTGCGCAAGCCTTGTGAGCGTGACCTTTGACGCGGGCGGCGACAACTTGACCATAGGCAATTCCGCTTTCTTAAACGCCGGCATTACGTCGATAATTCTTCCCGGCAGGCTTATAGCCATAGGGACAAACGCTTTTGATTATTGCGCCGCTCTAAGGACGGTAAGCTTTGACGCCGGCACCGCCAATTTGTCGTTTGGTAACTACGCTTTCGCAAGGTCGGGAATAACGACGATAGCCATTCCCGGCAGAGTCAACAGTATAGGCACCAACGTCTTTGACAGCTGCGCGGCACTCAGGACGGCGAGCTTTGACGCGGGTACCGCTACTTTCGCTTTGGGCAATCAGGCCTTCGCGAGGTCGGGCATTACGGCGATAAACATCCCCGGCAGGATTACTGGTACGGGCACCAATACCTTCGACGGTTGCGCCAGTTTGCGTACGGTAACTTTTGATTCGGACGGCGGCAATTTGGCTATCGGCAACAGCGCTTTCCTTAATTCCGGCGTTACGTCGGTAATAATTCCAAGCAGGGTCAACAGCATGGGAACCAACGTCTTCGACGGCTGCGCAAGCCTTAGGACGGTAGAGTTTGCGGCGGGCGGCAACAACATGGCTTTGGGTAATTTCGCGTTCGCAAGGTCAGGCGTCACATCTGTAACCTTTACAAGCAGAATCACAAATACCGGTACCAACGCTTTCTTAAATTGTACATTCCTCAGTACGGTTATCCTTCCCGCCAGCGGGCTGACGGTAATCGGCGCCAACGCTTTCCAAGGCTGTACTGCGCTTAGTTCCATAACCATTCCGTCGTCCATATCGGGTACGGGCGGCATAGGCGCCAACGCCTTTGACGGTTGTACCAGCCTTGCGACGGTAGAGTTCGCGCCGGGCGGCAGCGCTTTCACTTTCGGCAATCAAGCTTTCGCAAGGTCGGGCGTCGAGTCGATAATCATTCCCAACAGGGTTACGGCAATGACGGGAAACAACGTTTTCTTAAATTGCACGCGGCTTGCGTCGGTGACGTTCTCCACCGCTATGGTAATCATCCCCGCCAACACCTTCCAAGGCTGTACCGCACTTACCGCAGTAACCATTCCGTCATCCATAGCGGGCACGGGCGGCATAGGCGCCAACGCTTTCGACGGCTGTACCAACCTTACGACGGTTGAGTTTGCGGCGGGCGGCAGCGCTTTCACTTTCGGCAATCAAGCTTTCGCAAGGTCGGGAATAACGTCGATAATCATTCCAAACAGAGTTACGGCAATGACGGGTACTAACGTTTTCTTAAACTGCACAAGTCTTGCGTCGGTTACTTTCTCCACTGCTATGACGGCGATCCCCGCCAATACTTTTACCGGTTGTACCGCACTTACCGCGGTAACTATTCCATCCTCAATATCGGGCACGACAGGCATAGGCGCCAACGCCTTTGACGGCTGTACCAACCTTGAGTCGGTGGAATTTGCGCCGGGCGGCAGCACTTTGGGCTTCGGCAACGCCGCCTTTGCAAGAACCGGTCTAATATATTTTGAATTCCCCGACAGGGTTTCGACCACAGGTAACAGCACCTTCCAAGGCTGCACCGCCCTCAGGTCGATTACCATCCCTGCCCGCATAACCGCTCTCGGTTCCTCGTTGTTCTCCGGCTGTACCGCCCTCGAGACGGTAACCGTCGAAGGAGACAACCAAACATCGAGCTGGTTCGGCGGCAGTGTATTTGAAAACTGCACCAGCCTGACATCGGTATTTATCCCCAGGTTGGTGACAGCCCCCAATTACGCTAACTTCACGGGTTCGGGTATCCTTAACTTTGTCGTCCACCCGGATAACGCCCAACTTAGCACAGTTGACGGTATTCTTGTAAACGATTTGTACGGCTGTGGGAACAATATCGTCCTTTTCCCCGCGGGAAGAACAGGGCATTACGTTATACCCGATACCATAACGACCATAGGCGAACGCGCTTTTCAAGATAATAAAAACCTTACCGGCTTAACAATTCCCGCCTCGGTAAAAACCGTCCTCGTACAAAATCCTTCTTATCCAGCGGGAATACTCATGGAGATTTTCGCTGTCGGGAACGCCGCTTTTCAAAACGCTACCGCCTTGAAGAGCATAATCATTTTACCCGGAACGGAGCTTTTCAACACCGCCGTATACGCTTTCTCGGGTTGTGGAATTGAGTCGATAACCATTCCCGCACGCGCCCAAAACGCTACTTTTGGGGGATGGGACGGCGTGAGGTACCTCTATGCCGTCAATTCTTACGCATTCGCAAGTTGCCAGTCGCTTAAGTCGGTAACCTTCGAGGAAAAAGACCCCGGCGTCACGTATTCGATAACCGGCGGCGTTATCCAGCCATCAACCGTTATGAATTATGCGTTTGGCGGCGCCAACGCCAGTCAAGCTTGCGGTGCTCTTGAAACGGTAGTTTTTGCGGGACATATAGTCCGTATCGGTCCCAACGTCTTCCAAAACTGCATCTCGCTTGAAAGCGTGACCCTTGTGGAAGGTTTGGAAAGCATCGGTACTTATGCGTTCAGCGGAAGTACGCTCAGATCGATTCATATTCCCAGCACCATAAAGCTTGTTGTTTCTACCGTGGGAGCGACCGCTATGGAAACTATCAGCCAATGGGGTATCGATACTTACGCTTTTTATCTGTGCAGAAATCTTGAAACAGTAACCTTTGCAAGAGGCGGCTCTAATTTCGGTCTTGCTACAGGCGCGTTTCATACCTGTACGGCGATTAAACGGATCAGCATACCCTCGCGCTGCATATATGCTCAGGGAAGCACTTTCAGTACATGGTCGGCGGATCAGACAATCTTCTTTGAAGGGCACAGAGGCGTTCCTTTCGGATGGACATGGTACGGTTGGAACTCCGCCGGAACCTGCCTAGCCACGCTTGAGTTCGAGTTTGCATAAGAACAATACGGTTTTTGTTTTGACGTAATAAGGGGCGTCCGCGCTAAAAATATAAGGAAACTTTTGCGCGGACGCCCCGCCTCTGGATTTATTACTACGGCAGCGAAATAGAATACTTTTTGAGGCTTTGGCATCTAAAATCCGCTTGTCAAAAAGCAATATATTTCACTTCCGTAGTAATGTCATAACCGTTGCGGCGTATTTTACGATGTGCCCGTGTTGTTGACAATGATCGGTCAATCAGAATATTATATTACGGATATAATCGGAAGGGAGGAAAAAAATGGACAATAACGGCTCTTTTAAAAAACATTATTCCCGCCTTGCAAAAGAGGGGATTCTAAAGGCGGCAGTTTGCGGACTTATCGCGGGCTTTGCCGCAAGTGTTATTTCCGCGTTTGTCGCGCTGCTTCTGAATAATTTTAACTTATTCGCCGTCACAGGGCTTTTGGTTTCTGTCGGAATCGGGCTTGCCGTCGCCGTCGCGAGCGCTCCCTTGTTGTATTACCTGATGTTTCGCCCCAAAACAAAGCAAATCGCCGAAAGGGTGGACAGACTGGGGCTTGAAGAACGCCTCATAACGATGTTAGAACTTGAAAAAGACGAATCCTATATAGCCATGCGGCAGCGCGAGGACGCCAAAACAAAGCTAAACGCGGTAAATTCTTCCAGACTCAGGTTTGCGGTTTTTACAGTTCCCATCGCAGTGGCGTTTGCGGTCGCTTTTGTGTTTTCGGCGTCGATGATTACCGCTACGGTTTTTGGGTGGCAAGACGAAATTCCTTGGCTTTACCGCGTATGGCAGGGCAATCAGCCGCAGAAATATTCGTATGTCGAAGTGTCTTATGAAGCGGAAGCGGGCGGGTTTATCGACGAAAACGCAAGACAATTCGTTATCGTCGGACAGGACGCAAAAACTGTCACAGCTACGCCCGAAGCGGGCTATAACTTTGTCAGATGGTCGGACGGGTGGCCTAACGCCGAAAGAACGGATCCTAAAATAATGGCGGGATTTACAGTTTTCGCGATATTCACCGAAGATCCCAACGGTCCGGAGGTAGGCGGTCTTGATAATCCCAACGCCAATGATCCCGGCGGCGCCGCTCCCGGTGAAAGTGACGGCGGTTTTAATAGAGAACCGGGCGGCAATACATCCGGCGATGGCGGCGACGAATATTACGAGCGCAATCAGGTTATTGACGGCAAAACCTATTACCGCGACGTCTATGACGAATTGTACAAAGAGGCTATGGAGATTTTGGCGGCGGGAGGAGAGATTCCTCCTGTTATGCGGCGGATGATAGAAGCGTATTTTGATATTATAATATAGTATAATATATACATGACTCGTTCGTTCAAATGACGGGTTTGTGCTGTATTCAAACTCGCGGCTAAGTATTACTACGGTAGCGAAATAGAATACTTTTTGAGCGGCGTCTTTTAGCGCCAAAGCCCTAAAAATCCGCTCGTCAAAAAGTAATATATTTCACTTCCGTAGTAATTGTATTAGCACAATTTTTGGTATACAGCAAATGGTGCTTTTTTGGGGTTTCAATAGGTGTAATCGTATGTCTGATATAAAGTTTGACGCCATTTTGGGGCTTTTGGGTTTAATAGGGATAGCGATTCTTATTCTTATATATATCCTTAAGCCCAATTTCCAGCAAAAATTTGTTTCCAGCACTTACGTTTGGAAGCTGAGTTTGAAATACAAAAGAAAGCGGATACCGATCAGCAAAGTAAGAAACCTGTTGATTATTATTTGTCAGATTTTGGTGCTTGCAAGTATCGCCCTTATCCTCGCCAAACCGTATATCGCCGAGGGAGCGGAAGAACGGCAATTGGAAAAAATTTTAATAATAGACGCCTCGGCAAGTATGCTTGCCAAAGGGTATGACGAAGCCGCCCGCGCTTATATCGGTCCTACCCGTTTTGAAAGGGCTGTCGCAAGAGCAAAAAAACTCGGACAGGATACAATCACGCAGGATGGCGGGCAGGTTACGGTAATATTAGCGGGACAAGTCGCCCGTCCCGTTGTCGAGCGTCAGTCGGTTGATTTGTTTAATAAAGCTTTGGATGATCTTGTCAGGCCGGGCGGCATGGAGTGTTCTTTCGGACAGGCGGATATCGACGGGGCGATCGTTATAGTCGAGGAAATACTTGTCGCTAATCCCGCGGCGGAGGTGGTACTCTATACCGCGACGACATATACGGATTGCGGCAAAGTCATTATGGTCGACGTTTCGGAGGACGAATGGAACGCGGCGATACTTGACGTAACCGTTGCTTTAGAAGAAAATTGGTACATATTCGAGGTCGAAGTCGCTAGCTATAACAGGGACATGGCGGGCTTGACGGGTTTAACGGTTTATATTGAGGTTTACGGCGCGAATGCCGACGGCGGCAGGGGAGAAACGATTAAGGACAACAGAATTGTCACCTGTATAGACAATAAGCCAACCACGGTTAAGTTCGACGATTTGGGGATTTTCTCGTATGAAAGCGCGTGGATACATATTGACGAGAGCGATTCGTTCTCGTATGATAACAATTTTTACGTTTTCGGCGGCACAAAAAGGACAATCAAGGCGTTGTATATAAGCGTGTATCCTCAGGGGCATCCGCAGGCGGGTCAGTCGGGGCATAACAGTTTTTTATACGGGGCTTTATTAGGCTTGCAGGACGTACTGGGTCCGTGGTGGAATATAGAGATAACCATGCCGCGCCCGAGGGAAGAACCCGAGCTTATCGGCTTTGATTTTTATATATTCGAGCATTCGATGCCGGAGGTACTGCCAAGGGACGGCATAGTTTTGCTTGTTAATCCAAATTTCGCGCCCGACGGCTCGGGATTAGAGTTTGGAGAAAAAATTCCCGGACGCGCGGAGGACATCGGTGTCGACGATTTTTTTGTGTTGTCTTACGGCGCGCCGGGACCGCTGAATCGGATAATTAAGAGCATCAATCCAAGTAAGATTACCGTTTCGCAGTACACAAAGGTTGTTTCGTACGACGGCTATCAGCCGCTTATGGTTTACGGCGAGTATGACGAACACAACCGCGACAAATACGACCCCTTATTTTTGGTTAAGGACGAGGGAAATATGAAAGTGGCGGTACTTTCTTTTAATTTGAATTTTTCAAAGCTGCCTATGCTTTTAGAGTTCCCCGCATTGATGCTGAATTTGTTTGATTATTTTTTGCCTCCAACTTTGCAGGATTATATTTTTGACGTAGGCGTGCCGGTGAGTATAAACGCGAGAGGGTCGGATCTGTCTGTTGTCGACCCATTGGGAGCGCCAAAAAAATACGAAGGCTCTTTCGCCCTTGATCCCTATCCTTATCCCGGCATTTACACCGTAAAGCAGCAACTGTTGTCAAACAACGAGGACACCGAATGGTTTTTTGTCAGGATTCCCGCGGCGCAAAGCGATTTTTTGAGGGAAGAGGCGTTTTATCCCCCGTATATGCCGCCTCTCAAGCTTATTAATCGGGATCTTTTAATTTTCCTTGCGTCGGCTCTTTTTGCGTTAGTGGTTATAGAACGATTGCTGCATATCAAGGGAGACCGGATTTAACTTCCGTAATTGTAAAGAGTTTTTTTAAATGTTACCGGAGGAGTTTCATGTCTAACGTTCATATTTCATTCTTATATCCGGAGCTTTTTTTGTTGCTTATTCCCGCGGCGGCTCTCGTGCTGTGGCTGTATTTGCGTTTGTCAAAAAAATACAGGCGCACAAGAAACCGCATAATTTCAATCATATTTCAATTGTGTGTCTTGGTTTTATCGGCGTGCGTTCTTGCCGGGACCGCTATTTCTTACAAGGAATCTCAAAAAACAAACGAAATGATACTTTTGGTGGATTTATCGCACAGCAACAGAGAATCCGAGGACAAAAAGGATGACTTTATCAAAAGCGTTCTTGCCGTGAGCGAATCAAGCTTTTTGATAGGGATTGTGTCTTTCGGCAAGGATCAGATTTATGAAGCCAAATTGAGTACCGACACCGACAGAGTGTACGAACAATACCGCGCCGCCCCCCGTCCGGACAGCAGCGCGACCGACGTCGCTTCCGCCTTAACGTTTACAGCGAAAATTTTTGATAACCCGAGTACCGCCAAAATTGTTCTTTTAACCGACGGAATCGAAACGGACAACTCCGCTTTGTCGGTCATAATGTCGATCGTGTCAGAGGGAATAAGGGTGGACACCGTTCATTTCGGCGACGAATACGGACCTGAGGTTCAGATAATAGCCGTCGAAACTCCGGATTATAATATTGTAGTTGATGACCCGGTAAAGATCGGAGTCACACTTCAAAGCTCTTATGCGGGTATGGTTAGCGTAACCTTGCATGATAACGGAGTGGAAAGCGCGTCGATCACCGTGCCCGTGAATGTGGGAATCGATACTTTCTATTTAGAATACGCTTTCGGATATGACGGACCACACGAAATTTGCTTCAAAATAGCAAGCGTCGACGATAAAGATACCATCGCGCAAAACAATGTTTTTTATTCTTATATTTTCCTTCAGGTATTTGACAATATATTGATTATCGATGGAGGCAACGAATCGTCGAGACTGGCGGCATTGATAGATGATAATTTCGATTATAACGTCCGGGTGTTTGACCGCGTCGGTGCACCCAAAACTCTGCTTGAGTTGGCGGAATACGACCAGATAATTTTGATGAATATGTCCAATACCGATTTGTCATTGGGAGGTTTTGACGAATTGCTTTATTCTTACGTCAATGATTGCGGCGGCGGGCTTCTTACGGTTGGCGGCGACAAAGCATACGGCAGAGCCGACATGAGGGACGAGCTGGGGCGTCCCACGCTGTACCAACAAATGTTGCCCGTCGATTGCGTGGATTGGACGCCGCCGATCGCCGTCATGTTTACAATAGACGTATCCAGCAGCATGGACTTTTTGGACGCTCCCTCCAACAAAACTAGAATGGAATTGGCAAAGGACGGAATAAAAGAAGCCTTGCGGGCATTAAGCGAGAGGGATTACGTTGGAATAGTGACATTTGCCGGTACCGGCACGGATACGGTAAGGCTTCCGCTTACGCCGGTCACTCAAATGGGAACGATACTTAACGCGATCAATGGGCTGACGCCAAACGGCTCGACAATTTATCGCGGAGGTATTCAGCGTGCGGGCGAGGCCTTGCAGGCGTTTAGGGGCGTCGACAGGAAGCACATTATGTTTGTTTCGGACGGAGAGCCGAACGATCAGCCGGGTAACTATGAGCCGTTGATTGAGCATTATAATATCAACGCAGGCATAACGCTGTCGGCCATTGGAATCGCGGGAGCCGACCTTAGCGCGTCCTCAACTACCTTGCAGCAGATGGCTACCTTGGGCAAGGGAAGGGCTTATGCCGTCGAAGAAGTCAAGGACCTTCCTCAAATAATGTACGACGAACTCAGGCAGGAGACGCTTAAGGAATTTAATCACAAGCCTTTTAACCCCGTTACAAGGGGTTCCTCATCGGTTTTGTTAGGGCTTATCGGGGAGGAAATGCCGCAGCTTCTCGGTTTTTACGGGACAAGGGCAAAGCCCGGCGCAGAGGTTTCACTCGCGGTTATGGAATACGGCACGCCTATCTTTGCGCAATGGAAACTTGGCAAGGGGAAAGTAGCCAGTTTTATGTGCGATTTAAACGGCACATGGTCGGACGCATTTTTGAGGGGAGAAAACGGGATAAAATTTATTCACAACGTAATAAAAGGACTTTTTCCGGCGGAATCCGTGGAGCCGCGCGATATTGACGCGAAATTTATTAATAATAACTTCAATACGCAAATCCACGTATACTCGCAGACGACAATATCGGAAGAAGATACGGTTTCGATAACGATTACCGGTCTGCCGATTCATACGTACGCCGATCCGTCAAACCCGACAAACAATACGATGAACGAAACCGTTATGTTAGATACGACCGAGGATTTTTTAAGGCATGTGTTTACCCTTCCCGGAGCGGGAATATACGAAGTCGAGATTCAAAGGAGAAACGGCGAAACGGTTATCGCTAAGTATACAACATATGTGATATTTTCTTATTCCGACGAATATAACGTGTTTGACGAATATAACGCGTTTATTGATCAAAAAGAAGGCTTATCGTTTCTTGCGAATCTATCCCGCAGAGGCAAAGGCGCGGCGTATATAACCGAAAACGGCGCGCTTTTCAGAATAATAGACGACGAAGAGGTTGCCTCATCAGTCAATGATATAGTCGCCGAGTCCATGATAATTTTGGATGACGCTTATGACCTGTGTACTATCTTTATGACAATAGCCCTTATACTGTTCTTGCTTGATATAGCCGTCAGAAAGTTTAAGTTCAAGTGGCCGTGGGAAATAGTCCGCGACTATAGAATAAAAAAGACGCTAAAAGAAAGCGGCAGGAGGGAAGCGGTATGAAAAAACGCGGTTTGTTTTTAATAACGGGCGTATTACTGTGCTGCCTTGCCGCGCTTTCGGCATGCAACAGGGGAACGCTTGATACGCCCGACGGTTTAGACATTGATCGCTTCGCCAAATCGTTGACGTGGAAGGTGGTTGAAAATTCTACCGGCGGTTATGCGGTTGACGCGGGCGGCACAGAGTATAGGGCAGAGGAAAATTGGTTTGATCTCTCCGTTCTGACTCCCGGTATATACGACATAAGGGTAAAGGCGCTTACCATCGACAAAAATTACTACGTTAACTCCGCTTGGTCTTTGTCGGTAAGATACGAAGCGGAAAGGATTTCGGGACTAAGTTACAGACCTATTAATAACGGCACTGAATACGAGGTTTCCGGAATCGGATCGGAATCGGGCAATATAGAAATCGGTGACTTTTTTAACTTTAAACCCGTAACAAGTATAGGCGCAAACGCTTTCAACGGCGCGGGCGGCAAACTTACCGGCATAATTATCGGAAATAATGTGACAAGCATCGGTCGCAACGCCTTTTATAACTGCATAAGCCTTTCTAGCATAACGGTAGGGAACGGCGTAAGAAGCGTCGGAGACAGGGCTTTTCAAAGCTGCCGCAGCCTTACAAGCATAATTTTTCCCGACAGTTTGACAAATATAGGCAACAACGCTTTTACTTATTGCCACGGTCTTACCGACATAATTATCCCCGACAGCGTGACAGGCGTCGGCGACAGCGCGTTTTCAAGCTGTACGGGGCTGAAAAGCGTACAAATAGGAAGCGGGCTGACACGCATAAATGTAAATACTTTCTTCGCCTGCGCCGATTTGATAGGCGTTGAAATAGGAAGCGGCGTGAAGGATATAGGCAACGGGGCTTTTTATAATTGCGCTAAATTAGAAAAAGTTATTATCCCCGACAATGTTACGAGCATCGGCGAGGGCGCATTTTATGGTTGCGGCGGCTTAACGGAAATTGAAATCGGATGCGGCGTAACAAGCGTAGGCTATGCCGCCTTCGCGGGGACGCCTGATTGGAACCGTCCGGCCGGCGACGGCATTATTTACGTCGCCGGGTGGGTTGTAGGATGCAGAGACGACATGATAAAGAGCGCGGAATTAAAAGATGACACCGTGGGTATAGCAGAGGAGGTTTTTTTAAATTGCGGAGAATTAGAAAGCGTAATAATACCAAACAGCCTCAAAATTATAGGCGGTTACGCGTTTTACAGATGCGCGGGACTTTTGGGTATAACGCTTGGGAACAACGTAACAACTATAGGCGAATATGCTTTTTCCCGCTGTTCAAGCCTGACAAGCGTAACGTTGGGGAACAGTCTGACGACCATAGGCGACTGCGCTTTTTATGATTGCGGCGCGCTGTTTGGAATTTCAATACCCGACAGTGTGACAAGAGTGGGCGTAAACGCCTTCTATAATACGGGAATATGGCTTAACGCGGCGAATAATGTAGTCGCCGACGGTAAATGGTTTGTAGGCTCTAAAAGCAAAACCATGACAAGCGTAAATCTGTCGGGAATTGTCGGTTTGTGCGATTACGCGTTTTTTAATTGCGCGGATTTAACAAGCGTGACAAACACTGCAAGCATAAGGAACATAGGTACGGCAGCTTTCTACGGCTGTGAAAGTTTGACAAGTATAACAATCCCCGCCGGCGTGACAGTTATAAGTGATCACGCTTTCTACGGATGCGGCGCTATAACAAGCGTAGCGATAAACGCGGGGGTGACAAGCATAGGTAATTACGCCTTTTTGAATTGCGGAGGTTTAACAAGCATATCGATACCCGCGGGAATGACGAGTATAGGGAATTTTGCTTTCTATAACTGCGTCGGACTGACAAGCTTGACAATCGACGTTGAAACGGTAAGTATAGGTGACAGCGCTTTCTATAATTGCGTCGGTTTGACAAGCTTAACGATCGGTGGCAGCGGTACAACCGTAGGCAAAGAAGCATTCAGAAATTGTGTCGGTTTGACAAGCGTAACGATCGGCAACAGCGTGGCAAGTATAGGCGAGAATGCGTTTAGAAATTGCGTAAAGTTGACAAACATAATGTTCGGACGCGGCATAACAAAGATAAGCAGCCATTCTTTTCGTGACTGCGTAGGATTGACAAGCATAGCGATTCCCGACAACATTACTCACATTGGAGATTACGCCTTTTTTGCCGGCGGGCTTAGCGTGGTAATGTTTGGGTCGGGGACCAAACTGGAAAGCATAGGCGATTATGCCTTTTCCGGTTGCGGAAATCTGATAAACATAGCGATTCCATCCGGCGTGACAACAATAGGTCATTACGCATTCGCCGCTTGCATAGGATTGTCAAGCGTTACCATCGGAAGCAATGTGGAAAACATAGGAGCCCACGCTTTTTACGCTTGCATAAATTTGACGGTTTATCGCGAAATAACGGGTATTCCGACTTACTTGGAGTCGCCTTGGAATTCTTCAAATCGTCCGGTAGTTTGGGGCTGCGCTTTATCGGGGGATAAAACTTATGTCGTGTCGTTTTTAAAAACCGCAAAAAGTGTTTTTATCTCCAAAGCACCGGAGATGGACGGGGAAGGGGATGATGAAGCCGATAGTGCCACAGTCGCGATAGCGGCGCCTTATCGGAGCGGTTACACCTTTGGCGGCTGGACGATTGTTTTGGGTGGCGCGCCCGCGTATTCAGCCGCCGATATTGAAAGCGCGCCGGACAATACCGTCCTATATGCGATTTGGAAGTCCGATTTTTAGGGCGAGTTATCGCAATAACGGCATTTTGTATGTGGTCGAGCCCAAATACGGAAATCATTTGCTTTTTGCGGGCTCCGGTTGTAAGTCGTCGTTTTTGTCGTCATTGTGTACAACCTCCAGTACACAAGGCGGCAAAAACGCCGTCTTATGTCTAAATTATGTAAAAAAATTTTGCGAAAAGCATTTGATATTTGGTTTTCGCGAAAAAAGGACGGTCATAAAAATGAAAAAAATTATTGCAATATCCCTTTGTATTTTGGTTATGCTGGCTATGTCTTTGTCGTTTGTCGCTTGTACGGAAGCGCAACCCGAATCGCTTGTCATAACCCCGCCGACGAAAGTAACATATTTCGTAGGTGCGACGGAGTTAGACCTGAGCGGCGGCAAGGTGGCCGTTAAGTATACGAACGGCTCCGTCAAGGACGAGGTCGCGCTTGACGACGCCGATGTCGTTATTTCATCATATTCGTTTGCAACCGTGGGGACGATATCCGTTACGGTGACGTATAAAGAGCTTAGCGGCACGTTTAATATTACCGTAGCGACCGAAGGTACGATTGAAATAACAACTCTCCCTTATAAAACCTCGTACGGACCTAAAGCTGCGGTTCAAAACGTTGAGCGGCGGGGCGGAGTACTAACCGTTGATTTAAGCGACGGAACGTCCCAAACCGTACCGCTGACGGATCCGGCGGCATCTGTCAAGGAGATTGACGTTAATGCTGGAAAGATTACTATAGAATATAAGGGAATGACTGCGGATTATCCCATTACCTTAAATCCCGATGAAATTGGTTATATGACGGTAACGCAGCAGCCCGTCAGGCTTAAATACCGCCCCGACGCAACGCTTGTCGACGTCGATTTTGCCGGCGGTCAGTTCAACCTTGTTGTAGACGGCATTTTCAGGGGTAGTTTTTTGATGGATTCGTCGGCTCCCGGAGTGACCAAGGTAAGGGCGGCGGATATCGACATTGACAGAAAGTTTGTCACCTGCCAGTATGATATTTCATCCTTTGTCGGCTATACCGCAGTCGCGGAGGGTTATTTTGACATTACGGTCGTAAGCGATTGGCCGGTTTCCGTTAGGGTAAAACAGGGGGCTTTTCCGGATAAGCTGTCATATACCGCGGAAGCGGCAATCGCGGGCGACGCGGATTTAACCGGCGGCAAACTGATTGTGACTTATAAAAACGGAAGCGAGGCCGAACTTAACCTGCCAAATTCCAAAATAAGCGCGACATTAGGATTTGATCCCGAAGATTGTGAAACGGCAATAATTACGCTACGCTATTGGGACGACGAAATAGCGACGGCGGCAGAAATTTCATGCGCCTACACAGTAGAAGTCACCAATCACACAAAGGCGACCATGCTTGTATATTGCGCATCCGTATTGCCCGATACGGCGACGCTTGACTGGGACGCAAATTCTTCGATTGTTACAGAGCGCCAGCGGGATATCGCGCTTTTGGGCGTTAGCATATACCTTGACGGCGAGCTTGACGCGGACAGGTCAAAATTCAATAAAGAAAGGGATGTTGTCGTTTCATTCGCTCTTTATGCAGGTCTTTTGGATATCAATGTCTCTTGGGCGGAATTCATCAATTTGTACGAGCAACTTCTCGAAGATGCCACGACAACTACGTCGTTTATGATTTTCTGCAACAATTTTAACGACGAATATAATGATTTTTTTAACAGATTTAATAATCCTCTATTCGCTAACATCATTCTTACGGGTAACATAACCGTAAGCATAGGCCTCAACAATCTGAAAGTTTTCAGAGACACCAACCTCACGCCCTATATAACATCGGTACCCAGAGCAAAAAATATACTCGATCGTTTTGAAAAATTTTCTATGCCTGCTACAAAGGCGGAAATAAAAGCCGAAGCGGACGATATGGAAAACGACAGCAACGATACTTTGCAGGCATTCGGTCTGATATATGCTACCGCATACTTTAGCGGACAGTTGGCACTTTCCGCCCTTTTAGAGGTTCTGCTGACATGGAGATGGGACTGTATTGACATTATTTACGATTGTTTTTATGGCAATGACGCATATCTTGGACCTTTGCGCCAATACGGTGTTTACCCTTATATAGTTCGTCAGTTGATGAGCACTGCAACAAACATGACGTATTATTTGTTCAACAGCGACGACGACCTGTTCATTTATTATTACAACGCATACTATATGCTTTACGATGAATTGTTTTCTCAAAATTATCCGTACGTATCGGCTCCCGAAATGTTTTATGACATATATTTTGTTGTGTTTTTTGATCCGGGTTATATAGGCGGAAACGGCGGATTGGATTATTACGAGCTGACATTTGCGGAAATCGAGCTTGCCGCGAATAAACGGTTTGAATTTTTAGGTGGATAATCCTTTGCCGCCTGCGTGTCATATTTAACCAAGATCATTCAAAAAAATGACAACATTATACGATAAATTCAAACACAAATAATCTGCTTTTGACACCGAAACAGATCCCGATGTATGAAGAACGCATAGAAGGCGGCAAGCTTAACGGCTTGACCGCCTTTTTTTCATTTGCGGGGGTCAGTGTGGATAATAGGCGTTTTTTATAAAAAATGCCTTTTATCCACACGGGCAGTAGTTGGTATTGGTTGACAACCGGCTGTTGAAAATGTTACAATGATAATATATTTTAGGGGGATTGTTATGCCGGCGCCGTCATCAAAATAGGGCTTATGAAAATAGTATTGCAAAGAGTGAATAGTGCGCGCGTGGAGGTCAATGGCGAAACGATCGGCAGCATAGACAAAGGCTATGTCGTTTTTTTGGGCGTTGCCGAGGGCGATACTAAAGCGACCGTAGAAAAGATGACCGATAAGATTTTTCGTTTGCGCATATTTGCGGACGCGGACGGCAAAACGAATTTGTCGGCAAAGGACGTCGGCGGCGGAATTTTGGTGATTTCGCAGTTCACGCTGATGGCTGGCTTAACCTCAAACAGGCCGAGTTTTTCCCGTGCTGCAAAGCCGGAAACGGCAAGGCAGCTGTACGAATACTTTTTGGAGCAGTGCAAGGATAAATTTGCTGTCGTGGCGGGCGGACGCTTTGCCGCACATATGCACGTTTACTCAGATAACGACGGACCCTTTACATTAATACTCAGCGACACTTAATTCTTGACTTTATGCGGTTTCTTTTTGGCTATAAAATGCCTGCTTTCCTCGATAATAACGCTGCTATTACCTTCGAAATGAAGTTGTTTTTTTCTTTTCATACAGCATCCGTGATGAGCTGTTAAATTTGTCGATAAGCCAAGCGGCGAAAGAGCTAATCGAAAATGCCAAGCCGATGGGCAAGACAATGAGGTTTCTCCCGTTAGCCTTTGACATAGAAAACGAAGCGCAACTAAGCGATGTTTATGCCATCGCCGAGTTTAGGAAAGTAAAAGTGAAATAAAACAGTATGACTGGCGTAATCGAAACAAAAAGATTGATATTAAGACCACTGACGCTTGATGACGCAGAGGCGGCTTTTTGCGTTTGGACATCCGACGCCGACGCCATGAAATACGTCAGCTGGCTACCGCACGCTTCCATAAAAGAAACAATCGAGTGGCTGAAAGAGATTGAGTGGAAATACGGTGAGGATGGCAGCATAGCAAAAAACGACAACTATATTTGGGGCTTTGAATTAAAAGAAACGGGCAAGCTAATCGGTTCGGGCGGGCTGATATGGGAAAACGAATATAGGATTTTTCAGGTTGGGTACAATATTGGTAAAAATTACTGGGGCAACGGATATACCACTGAGGCGATGCGGGCAATCATCTGCTTTGCGCGCCTAAATCTTGGGCTTGAACGGTTGATGGGCGGGCACGCCAAAGATAATATTGCGTCCGCAAGAGTATTGAAAAAACTGGGTTTTGTATATCACCACGACAGCTTGACGCCTCATATAGACGGAACGCGCGTTTTTGACAGCAAGGAATATATGCTTGACTTAGAAATTTCAAATATGAAAATACAGGACGTTATCGATTTACTGAACGCGAGTGCGAATATAGGAGTAAAGCTTTGGTTTACCGGTGGTTGGGGCGTGGACGCGCTCATGGAACGTCAAACCCGACAGCACGGCGATATAGATATTTTCTTGGAAAAGAAAAATGCGGCTACGTTTTTAGAAATGCTGGCGGCGAAGGATTATGGTGAAAACACAGAGAAAAGTACCGTGACCCAACCCGTCTGGTCTGACGCTTACGACCGCGCCGTGGACATGAAACTGTTCGAGTTCAAGGACGCCGAAACAATGCTGTTTGAAGGCAAAGAATACCCTTTTGATATTTTTGACGGGCAAGGTGTTATCGGCGGGGTTAGAGTTAATTGTATGTCCGCAAAGGCGCAGGTGCAGTATCACAAAGGCTATGCGCGAAAAGAAAGCGACGTCCACGATGTGCTGTT
>Ga0123353_10003555_pt1 | contig 19732 bp, 17 predicted proteins | sample TergutLab28metaG_3_FD_92763 | JGI IMG/M metagenome (GOLD analysis project Ga0123353, IMG submission 92763) | Labiotermes labralis P3 segment gut microbial communities from Petit-Saut dam, French Guiana - Lab288 P3 | ecosystem: Host-associated > Arthropoda: Insects > Digestive system > Gut ... | reverse complement strand
TCGGTTCTGAACAAAGTTTGGAAATTAGCCAGCCCGTTAAACGCACTGCCAAAGATGCCCTTGGTGAGCTTGAAATTCTGAAACGCAATGGCTAATCCGGCCATAGGCGCGTAATGAAAGATAATGATGTATAAAAGGCCGGGGATCAGCATGAGATAAAAATACCTGTACTTCCACACAGCCGGTAAAAAGCCGATCTTCCGCTTGCCCAATTTATCCGTTCGTCCGCTCTTTTTTACCGTGCGTTCCACTGCCAAGCCTCCTAACTAACTAACTAACTAACTAACTAAAAGCCTTTGATTTTTCCATCGCGCCAAGGTATAGTGTGTTCCGTGCCGGCAGGATTAAGATTAAGACAGCGCGAGACTTTTCTCGCAGAAAAAGGAGGAACCCATGAATCAACCCGCTTGGCCCGTTATGGGCGTCGTCCGCTTGGAAGAGAGGCTCCGTCACCCGCAAGGCCGGGTACGAATGGTACTGGATACCGACACGTTCAACGAAGTAGACGATCAATTCGCACTGGCCTATTCCCTGCTCTCAACGGAGAAACTTGATGTAGAGGCGGTAACCGCCGCGCCGTTTTGCAACTGGAATGCGGCAAGCCCGGGTGAAGGAATGGAAAAAAGCTATCACGAGATTCACAAGATTTACGAGCTGATGGGCATCCCATCCCCTCCGCCTGTATACCGGGGTTCGAACCGCTATATGGAGGCTTCATGCCAGCCGGTACACAGTGACGCGGCGGAAACTATCGTTAAACGGGCTCTTGCGTCACCGGATCCCCTGTACATCGTGGCTATCGGTGCGATAACCAATGTAGCGTCGGCCATTGCGCTTAACCCGGATATCATCGGCAATGTGGTCGTGGTGTGGCTCGGCCCCAATATGCGCTCCTGGCCGAATCACCGTATCTTCAACGTGTCTCAGGACTACCTGGCCTCGCGGCTTATCTACGACTGCGGCGTACCCCTGGTCATTTTGCCCTGTCACGGCGTGGCTTCTCATCTGCTGACCACCCCTTACGAAATCGACGCCTGTCTGGGTGGCGCGAACCGGCTTTGCGACTACTTTTGTCAACTGTTCCATGGGCGTCATGCGCGTTTCGGTCAAAATAAAATGGGTTGGTCGAAGGTTCTTTGGGATGTCTCGGTGTTAGCTTGGCTGTTATCGGAGTCTTGGGCGCCGGCATCGATCCAAATGGCGCCTTCACTCACGCCGGACTTCACCTACGATTTCAGTTCCCCGCGCCATGTATACAAAGAGGTATACAGCATTGACCGGAGCGCTGTGTTCATGGATCTGTTTGGTAAGCTGCGAACCTGTTGAACCTTAAACACGCAACTCAATCGTGTTGTGCAGAGTATGATGACGTCACCACCTCTAACCTATCCATCCATCCGAGTAGGATGAAGATAGCAAAAAAGATGTGCCTTGTCAACATATTTCAGAACATTTTGGACTTCTTTTTCGATTCGTATTGACAAAATAAAAGAAAATAGGCTATTGTTACCGGGAAATTTACTTAAACTATACCCAAATGGTGACGTCATCATATGCAGCATACGAGGTGAATGCATTGGCAGAAAAAGAAATGGTTACAATTGCCGATATCGCGGCGGCTGCATGTGTATCCCCCGCTACAGTGGCACGTGTCGTTCATGATAGCGGATATGTTTCCAGTGAAAAACGCACGGCTATCAAACGCGCCATCGACGAACTGGGTTATGTGCCTAACAAGGTTGCCCGCGGGCTGCGAAATAAACGAACCAATTTAATAGGGCATGTTTTACCCTTATCCAGCGAAAATCCGTTTTTTACACGCATCGCTATGGCTGTGGAAGAAGCGGCGAGCCAAGCCGGTTATCATATTCTTACAGTCGTGACACAGGACAGCCCCGAAAAAGAACGCGCAATGATTGAGGATTTGTGCGGGTTAATGGTAGAAGCCATTATCTTTACCGCCCAGACCGCATGCGACACGGCTTTCATTCGCCAGGTAGTCGCCCGGGGCACACCGGTCGTGATGATCGAACGGCCGCGCGACATCCCCGAGATTGACATCATTTTACTTGACAGCTATGAAGGTTCCCGCGTGGCTGCCGAGCACATCGCGAAGCGCGGCCATTCGCAAATCGGTTACATCAGCGCGATACCCTCACGCGGCGCGGTGGAACACAGCCGTATCAATGGATTTGTTTCCACACTAAAGACCCATGGGCTGGCTTGTCAGGAATCATGGATCCGCTGGACGCCGGATTATTTTGCCGAATACGGTTACCAGGCTATGGAAGAGATATTAGGAATGGACAATCGGCCCAGCTGTATGTTTATCACATCCGATTTGCTGGCGTGCGGCGCGTTGCAATGCTTATACCGACATGGCCTGCGCGTACCGGACGATGTATCGCTTGTGGGTTACGACAACACGCTGTCAGCTTTAAGCACGCCGCCCTTGACAACCATCGAACTGCAGCCGGCTCAAGTAGGCGCGGCCGCCATGGATGTAGTTCTGGAGCGCGCCCGCGGACAACGCACCGGCGCCAAGACCGTTACCTTAAGCCCTGTTCTGGTTGACCGGGGAAGCGTTCGGAATATGATATAGTCTGCCGCGCGTTTTAAGCGTTATTTTTCGCACTGCCATCAATTTGTTCCAGCTTTGCTACGCGCCGCCGGATATCTTCGTCTGTAGAAAAACGGGCGTTTAAAAAAAGATCGATCAGTTCCAGTGCCACGATATATCCAACGATCTGTGCTCCTAACGCCATCACCTGAACGTCGTCGTGCTCTACGCACTGATGGGCCGAGTACACATCATGGCAAACCGACGCGCGTATTCCCGGCACCTTGTTACATGCGATAGCCGCGCCTACCCCCGAGCCGCAGAATATGATGCCGCGCTCGCAGCGGCCCTCCAGTATTTCGGAGCAAACGGCAATCCCGATATCCGGGAAGTCAACAGGTTCCGGATTGTAGCTTCCAACATCGGTAATCTCGTGACCTCGCTCCCGCAATGCGTCAATAAGGTGCGTTTTTAACGCATACCCCGCATGATCCGATCCGACAACAATGCGCATCGTTAAGCCTCCTTTTAATCCGATACCGGTTTACATGTACGAGCCGCCGGATACTACCAGACATTCGCCGGTTACGAAGCTGGAATCGTCTGAGCATAAAAAGGCCGCAGCCGCCGCTAATTCTTCGGGCTTGCCCAGGCGTTCCATTGGAATAGCCGCTAAAAACTTATTCATCACCTGCTCCGGCACCGCTTGCAGCATTTCGGTATCAATATAACTTGGCGCAATGCAGTTTACAGTGCATTTGCTGCGTGCCATTTCTTTTGCTAAGCATTTGGTAAAGCCTATGACACCACCCTTGGACGCGCCATAGTTTGTTTGACCCAAATTGCCGAAGGCGGATACCGAAGCGATGTTGACGATCTTACCGTATTTTCTAGCCCTCATGCCATCTATCACTGCTTTGCAACAAACAAACATGCTCTTGAGGTTAACATCCATTACCATGTCCCACTGCTCTTCAGTCATCTTGTGAAACATAGCGTCCTGTGTGACGCCCGCATTGTTAACCAGAATATCGATTTTTCCGCATCGCTGTGAAATGGCGTCAAACGCCAACTGCACGGCGGCCGTATCCGCAACATGACACGCGTATCCGCCCGCCCTTTCTCCGGAAGGATCTAATATGGCTGCCGCCGCCTTTACCTTCGTATCGTTAAGATCCAGCAACGCGACAAAATCAACGCCCTCTTCCCATAAACGCTTGGCGATGGCAAAACCGATACCCTGCGCCGCGCCTGTTACCACCGCTACTTTCCCGGAAAACCGCATACCCTATACCTCCATTTTATTATACTTCCGATTGCTTTGGTATCATCTTCTCCACCGCGTCGCGCAGCGCTGCCGCATCTCCTACGTTACCCGGGAAAATCACATATGGCAAATCCGGAAATTTACTCTCCGGCCCGGTACGCCACACGGGAACCCCATGCAGGATTTGCCCCATTACCAGCGCCTTACGCACGCCTAAACCATTGGTACCCACATCGCTGGAAGTGATACCACCCTTGGCGATGATAAAACCGGGCTGCACCGGCAACCCGCTGACAATGCCCGACAACGCATCAGAGATACGTACCGCCAGGAGAAGTTCTTCTTCTTTGTCCGCAGATCCCAAATCGAAGCGCTCGCGCCGTGTATATACTGCCACGGTAACACCATCGCGGATATAACGCGCGGCTTCCTCCCGCACCCGCCGCTGTTCCGCGGAAAAAGCGGGGTTATTGAGCGCCAGGTGCTGATTAAACTCAATAAAGGCGATTCCCCGTATCTTTTGCAGCTCTTTTAGCTGCTCGGTGGTACGTTGAACATGCGATCCGACAATAACCAATCCGCCGTGTTGATTTTGAGTATCCACGAGTTCTTCCCGCATAAGCAGCGGTTTATCGGGGATACCGCCGATGATCTTGGTAAACGCCGCCGCGCTGCGAAACAAGAATTGTTTCCCGCGGTGTAGCGCCTCAATCAGCGCTGTCACAAACACCGCAACGTCGGTATAATCGATGGCGTTGACGATGACCTTGCCAAAATGGTGTACGCCCATTAACTTGGCAGCAATACCCGTGTAATCACAAGCACGCAGCTCTTCCAGTGAAATACAAACAACGGCATCCGCGGGATACTTTCCGCCTGTCTTCTCTTCAATCCATTCGCATAAATTGGAACTACGGTAACCAAACGTCTTATCTTGCGCGTACTCGGTTTGCCCCGCCGGGACAAGCCTATCCCCTATGGCTACATAGTGCACGTTGCCCAGCGTATAACGCCCGCCTTCCTGAAAGAAGGGAAGAATTACCTCGCCGTCCGGAGATAAGCCCTCCTTCTCTAAGCCTGCGGCCAGTGTTGCGGTTTCCAGCGGGAAATGACCGCGTAATGTGGAATCGCTGCGGCTTATTAGTAAAAACGGCTTGCCGGTTTCCCGCGCGGTACGCGATACTGTAGATGCAATATCGGCGTGTACCTGCGCGGTATGCTCCGCTGAAAAACCGCGGGAGTTGGTTAATATAAAAAACATGGATTCCGGCGCGTCAAACCCGCTGCGAACACTGGCTGCTGACCAATCCGTGTACACATATACGCCGTGTACGGTTTGTACCCCTGTGGGATCGTCGTCCAGTACTACAATCTTGCGGTCCAATGTTGACAGCTTTTCGGCTGCGCGCATTATAACAACCGCCCTGTCGTGGGGCGGGTACGGTAAAAAAGCCTCCTCTTTATTCCATACGGTTTCGTTCAATCGTACCGCCTCCCTGCCCTGTTATGCCTTTTCAAACAATACGCTCATCCCCTGGCCGCCGCCGATACACAGTGAAACCAGCCCGAAGCGTACATCCCTGCGCCGCATCTCTTGTATGAGCTTTACGGCGATAATCGCACCCGTAGCCCCGATGGGGTGACCCAGTGAAATGCCGGAACCGTTGACATTGACAATCTCCGGATCCAAGCCGATTTCGCGTATACAAGCCAGCGCCTGGACGGCAAAGGCCTCATTCAACTCCGCCAGCCCGATATCGGTGACAGACAGGCCGGTTTTTTTAAGCAGCTTGCGCGTAGCGGCCACCGGCCCCATGCCCATATATTGCGGGTCCACGCCCGCGCAGGCATAATCCACCACCCTCGCGAGCGGCGTGCAGCCCAGTGCCACCGCCTTTTCCAGGGAAGTGACCACCAAAGCCGCGGCTCCGTCATTTATACCGGAAGCATTGCCCGCAGTTACCATGCCGTCCGCTTTGGCAAACGGTTTCAGCTTAGCGAGTTTCTCCAGCGTCGTGTCCCGCGGATACTCGTCCGTATCAAACGATAGCGTTTCACCGCGCTGCTTGTATGTCACAGGCACGATCTCTTCTTGGAATTTTCCTTGTTGAATCGCGTTTTTAGCGCGCATCTGGCTTTGCAGCGCGTAAGCGTCTGATTCCGCGCGCGTCAAGCCGTATTTTCGCGCGATATTTTCCGCCGTATTCGCGATATGTACGCCTTCACCTGAAGTAGGCTCGCAAAGAGCCGTGGTCAGGCTATCCGACAACGCAAACTCCCCCACACCCATGCGCATACCCCAGCGCGCATCCCTAAGCGTGTATGGGTAGTTGGACATGCTTTCCGCCCCGCCGCACAGAATTAGCCGTGCGTCGCCATGTTCCACCAGCGCGGAGGCAGTGACGATAGCCTGGAGTCCGGAGGCGCACATGCGGTTGACGGTCTGCGCAGACGCGCCTTCCGCCACCCCGGCTTGCAAACCGACCAATCGCGCTAAAAAAGCATTGAGCCCATACTGGCCTACACAACCAAATACGACTTCGTCGACTTCCTCACCGGTCAAGCCTGCACGCTCCAAGGCCGCTTTGGCTGCTATGCATCCCAATTCGATTGCACTCTTATCCTTGAGTGAACCGCCAAACCCGCCCACCGGGGTACGCGCCAGTGATACAATGACTACATCTTGAAACATCAGGTATGTTCCTCCGTTCAGATTGTTTGCTTAAAAATTAACCTTGTCCTTGCCCTTGAGATGCAGTTGTTCCCGCGCGTCGTCAGGCTTGGCAATTTCGAAGTCCAGCGCTTCCAGGATGTGTACAATCTTCTCCACCTGCTGCCCGCTGCTATGAGCGAGTGTACCATTGGGTTTAATATACAAGCCATCCTCCATGCCTACGCGTACATTGCCGCCCTGCAGCGCCATCATGGCGGCCAGGCGGAACATTCGGCGGCCGGGCGCCACGGTACTGTATTGAATATCGGATCCTAACAGTTTTTTAGCCTGCTCGATGATGAACATCATACCCTCATTGCTAATAGGCATACCCCCCATGATACCGGGCACAAATTGTAAATAGATCGGCTTACGCACAATGCCCTTTCCTACAAAGTATGCCAGGTTGGCAATCTGGCCATAATCAAATAACTCGTATTCGGGCAGGGTATCGCAATTGTTCATCATGTTGATGCAATATTCAATATCATGGAAGGTGTTTTTAAACACGTTGTCATACGTACGCTCGATAAACGGTTTCTCCCACTCGTATTCATGGGACTGAATGCCATCCAGCATACGAGTGAGGCAGAAATTAATGGAACCGCCGTTGGCGGAGGCAATCTCCGGGCTAAAACGCGGTATCACAGCAAAACGTTCCTCCACCGTCATACCTTGTGCGCCTCCGGTGGTGATGCCAATTATCACATCGCTGCGGGCTTTGATGCCGGATAGAATCCGCTCGAACGTATCGTAATCCGCGGTAGGGCAGCCGTCCTCTTTGCGCGCATGGATGTGCACGATAGCCGCTCCCGCTTTGGCTGCCCCAACGGCATCCTCGATGATTTGATCCGGTGTCTTGGGCAGGTACTTGGACATGGATGGTACATGCACACCACCGGTAACTGCCGCAGAAACCACCACTTTTCTTTGCGCCTTGCTCATAACAAAACCTCCTTTAATTATATCAATACGGAATCCCGCAGCATTTTCAACGACGCGGCGGCTTCCGCAGGGTCCACACGCAGATCTATTTCCACCGATACCATACCATGATACCCGGTCTCATACAACCTACGCAAACGTAATGTATGCAGTTCCCGTTTTTTGGGCCGTAAAAACCAACGCTTTCGCGGATCCCCGGCATCGTCTGATATATGGGCATGGGCGATGTCAGGCGCATACGCCGTCAGTGGGATATCCGCTTGGTTGTTGTGCTCCATATTATAAAAATCAACCACCAAGCATACGTTGTACGCGCCCACCATGTGTACCAGTTTTGCTGCTTCCTCCAGACGGTTCATAAAGTTACAGTAGCACGGGCCCAAGGCTTCCGCACACACGCGAATGCCCGTCCGGGCAAATACCTCCCCTGTCGCCGCAAAAAACTCCGCTGCCTGCGCCCACGCCTGTTCAATGGAAAAACCGCCGGGTAAAATCCTTGACAGCGGGGAGCCAACTCCCACTACGCGTACACCCAAATCCGCCGCACGTTCCGCGCTGCGCTGCGCCCATTCCCGAGCCTTTTCAAGCGAAAAACCCGGACCAGCGATGCGAATCTCCGGCGGGCAGTACGCGTTCAAGCCCAGACAAGGCAGTGCGCCCTGAGAGACCATACGCCGTAAGGAGGTAAACTCATCCGGAGCCATTGCGCACACCGCGCGGTTTGAGAACTCCACATAATCGTACCCGGCCGCCTCGATTAACGCGTAATCCTCCGGTACGATGACACAGCCGAATTGCATGCGCGCCCTCTCCGTTCCGTTATCGCAAGTCACTGCATGTGCTGCCGATGCGGTGGTACACAACTTGACACACCGATCTTCCTTTCTACACACCAAGCATCGCGGCGCCAATCATCGGGGCATCCTCGCCCAACGGCGATACATCGATTTTTAGCGCCTCCCCTACCGCCAGCGCGTAGGCGTTAGCCCTTACGTGGGCTATAAGCGGCGCGATATAAAGCCCCGTCTGAGCGGACATACCGCCGCTGAATATGAGTGCGTCCGGCGAGAGCGTGTTGATTACCGCGCATAACGCCCGGCCGCAGTACGCAACGGCTTCGGCGATGATTTTTCGTGCAATAGGGTCATTTTGCTGTGCAAGCAAAAAAACATCGTGTGCGCTGTCTATTCGATTATGTAAATACGGATCTTCCTTGGCTGACAGAAAAATACCGGTTCCCGAGGCATAGGCTTCCATGCAGCCACGGCGGCCGCAATTACAGATTCGCCCGTCCGATACCACCGGGATGTGCCCGACCTCGCCGGCTGTACCCATGCCGCCGTTAAAAATGTGTCCATCTATGATAATGCCGCTGCCGATGCCCGTGCCCAGCGTAACACAAATTAGCACGCGCTTACCCTGCCCCGCACCCACCCTATATTCACCCAAGGCGGCGGCTCGTGTGTCTTGAGCGAGTATTGGCGCTTTACCGAATGCAGCCGCAAAATAATCGGCGCAAGGTTCATTTATCCAGTGTAAATTAGGCGCATTGAATACCACATGCCCGTCTGTCGTTCCCGGAACGCCTATCCCGATGCTGACCACATCCGTACGGGCCAACCCATTGCTGCGCAGCAATTCGTCCGCGCGCACGGAAAGCAGTTCCATGAAATCACAAGCGCCCGTACCCCTTTGAACCGGAACCTTTTCTTTATAAAGCAAACAGCCGTCTTCCTTAAATAGCCCAATATTTACCTTCGTACCGCCCACATCTAAACCCAACCGCACACCCATGTTATCACTCCATTCACAGGTATTCCGGGGATCCGCTTATACCTTCGGATACTTTATTCACGCTCTGCGGGTCGTGGAGCCGCCACCGACTGACGCTGCACCAGATACGGTGATAAAAGAATTTGTTTAGCGCTGGTGCCTTCTCGTTTACCGCTTTGCTCCAAAATCAGTTTAACGGCCATTTCGCACATCTCTTTTTCCGGGAAAGCAATACTTGACAGTTTAGGCGAGAGTACTTTGGCAAAGGTATCGTCAATACCGACTAACGACATGTCGCGCGGCACATGAATATTATTTTCATACAAATACTGCGACATGCCCACCAACAGGCTGTCACTGGCGACAATGGCTGTTGGCCACGGAAGAATGGTAAGGTGCTTTTGAAGAGCGGTATATCCCTCGTCAAAACTGTAACTGTCCGTTGAAACCAAAACAGCGTCATTTCCTAAGTTGTAAGCGTCGGCCGCACGCAAGAAACCATCGATACGGCTGCGTTCCACAGGGTTATCTTCGCCTTGGTTAAAAAAAGCAATACGGCGGTGCCCGCGGGCAACCAAGTGCTGCACGGCCAGAAAAAGCCCCTCCTGAGCGTTGATAAGTACTTTACTGATATGAAAGATATCGGCTACGCGCTCTATCATCACTACAGGAAACGGTAATGTTTGTAAATAGCGGCGTATGGGCATAAAATCGATGATATCGGCCAGCGAGTTAAAAATGACACCGCTTATGTTATAAGCGCGTAAATTATCGATTACTCGGGTGATTTGTACGGCTGAAAAATGGGCGTCTACATGCTGTGTGATAATAGAATAGCCGTTTTCCATAGCATATCTGCCGATACCGTCGGACAGACGGCCGAATAGCGGATGCGCGTTTTCATGTAAGAAATGAGCAATAATCTTAGCATTGGGCAGGATAGCCGTACGGTTGGTTTGTTTAGGCACATACCCCAGGCGTACAATTGCCTGCTCGATTCGCTGCCGCTTTAACGCGGATACATATCCGTTGTTGCGTACCACGCGGAGCACCGTTGCCGTTGATACGCCGCATTCCCGCGCAATATCTTGCAGTGTCACCTTGCTCATTTTATCTCCCCGCAGCCGTTCTTACGCGTGAGCTGTTGATCCTACACATGCCTGCATCTTAACACGGTGTCATAAATGTGTCAATAACTAGGGTTTTCACATCAAATTTATAAGTTTTTTTCACATTTTTATAAAACTTTTCACTTGACAGCTATGCGAAAAAGCCACTATAATATGAACGGCAATGAATCGGTGTATGGGCTAAAGAGGCCCCGCCATGGATTGGGAGGACAATCACATGAAAGCCGTTGTGACCATCGCCCCTAAACAGAGCATCATCAAAGAGGTTCCCGATCCTGTTATGAACGACGATTCCGTCAAAATTAAACTGAAATACTGCGGCGTATGTCACTCAGAGCGTTATGATTGGCTGCACCATGCGGGCGCGTACGGTCATGAACCGATGGGTATCATTATTGAGGCCGGTAAAAATGTCAAAGGCCTGGCTATAGGCGACCGCGTCAGCGGCTTATGGGGAAGCAATATGCCCGGTACTGGCGGTATGGTTGAATATGCTGTAGCCGACGTCCGAAAAAGCACTATCATTAAGCTGCCCGACCACATCCGCGACGAGGATTTGGTGGTCGAACCGCTCGCGTGCTTGTTAAGCGCGGTCAGCAAGGCCAAATGCAGTATGCCGGGAACCAAGGTGTGTGTTGTGGGCTGCGGTTACATGGGATGCGGAGCCATCAGCCTGCTAAAGCTGCGCGGGTGTTATGTGGTGGCGGTAGATATACGCGAATCATCGCGCCGTGACGCATTGGCTTACGGTGCCGACGAGGCGCTAACCCCGGACGAAGCTTTAAACCGGTATGTGCGGGACGCCGACGGAAACTGTCCTATCGAAGCGGGATTTGAATGCGTCATGGAATGGGCGGAGACCAATGAATCTCTGGATTTAGCCATTCAACTGACCAAGATGTGCGGGCAGTTATGCGTCGGCGCTTATCATACAGGCCCTCAACGTGAGGTTAATGTACAATTACTTGGCGTCAAGGCTATCGACATGCATCACACACACCCGCGTGAAAACGATCTTCTTGTTGCGGGCGCCATCCATTCAGTGGAGATGCTGGACCGCGGCGCATGGAATTTTAAGAATATCCCCACTATGGTGTATCCCATGAACCAGTTTGACCGCGCCATGACGGAGATGGAAACCAAGTATGGCCACTACCTCAAGGCGCTGATTAACATGGAAATGGCCGATGGAGAGCCCTATCTGGTATAACTACCCGAAATAACGGTATTCCTTCAGTTCCACATCTTGTTCGCCCCAAAGCACTTCAAACGATTGATGCGTTCCATCCGCGTCAATCGTTTGTTCAAGTTTCCCCCAGCTTTTGCCCGTGCTGAAGAAACAGCAGAACGCCTCCGCGCATACATTGGGCTTAAAACCAATCGCATTGTGCCTTAAGTCATAAATAAACCCCGATGCCGCAATCAACAAGCCCCAACTGGCCATCGAACGGGCGTAATGATTACCGCATTCAACCTCGTTCCATGGATTACGGCGGAAACCGTCCTGCCGGGCGCGTACCGCTTTTACAAGCCGGACCGCCTCATCGGCATATCCTTCAAACAGCAAGTGCGCCGCAACCTGATACTCAACGCCGGTCCATACCTCGTCGCTATATACAAACGGTATCTCCGGCCGCCCGCCATTGGGCCAACTGCACAGCACCAACCCCGCCTCGTCATTTAGGGCATACGTACGCTGCACATTTATATGATTGCGCAGTGAGCAGACAAAATTGTGGCGGTATACCGCTGATACCGCGCTTTTAACGCGCGCCTCGGGCAGCAAGTATCCCAGCCCCGCGACATGTGCCAAAAACTGTCCGAACAACGCGTCCGACAGGCAACCTGATCCAAACTGGTATTTGCAGCCTTCAAGGCCCTCGAGCCTCTACTGGTAGTATTCACCGTTCCAAAGCGCGTCGTCCATGCTTTGAGCCGCCTGTTGATACAGCGCGTCATAACGGTCTGCCCGCGCATCGCCTAAAGCCCGTGCCATCTGACCGCATGCTTTTAATGCGCCGATGAACAGTGTTTGCGTAAAAGGATTGCCACCATAAAACTCGATATCGTACGTATTGCGCTGCCGCGCGTCAAAGAGCAGGTCGCCGTCGGTATCCCAATACCGCATCGCGAACTCAATCGACAACACGACCTTGTCCCATAACGACCGAAGAAAATCGTCATCGCCAGAAAGCTTCCAATCGCGATACAGGCGGATAATGGAACCCATCTGGCCATCGGCGGCGGGAAGCAGGATATTACAGCGCGGCCCGCCTATGGCTTGGTACCCCCGATATGCCATCGCGCCCGTCTCGTCGGTCTCCAACAGGTATTCGGCCCGGCGCATGCTTCGTTCCAGTTCGGGGAACAGGAATGCCAGCGTCTGTGCGTAATTCCAAACATGGGTACAGCTTCCTTCACAGCTTCCGCAGTGCGGGAAACACCCCTCCCACCCCAGCAGCGTGCCGTCTTCGATACGAAAACATGTCGTAGAACGCAGCACGGTGATGTTTGCCTCGGCTGCTTCGATAAGCGGCGCGGGCAGCGTTGAACGCATCAATGTGTCGATAAACAGGTCTGTTGTCCGCTCGAGACGCGCCATATCCCCGTACAGCGCGCGGGCGGCCTGCCATGCATCCTCCCATTGTGTCGCGTAAAAATTACGTATGGTGTTTTGCCTGTCTTTGTCCGTACATAGATTAAAAATATGTCCGCACCAATTGGATGGGCGGTTGGGGAAAAACCACGAAAGGATGAACTCATACACATGTGTCTGACCGGAATCCAGCCGTTTCTTCACACATACCGCGCCGGTTTGGAGTTCATAGGCCTGTTTATCGTCGCCCCATGCCTCGGCTGCGCCGGCATCCTCAGATTCCAACATGCCATCAGAGATAAAATCATTCCAAAAGTCGTGCGCGCCATCCCACCATCCGCCGTGCTTCCAGCGCGGTTTGACGCTTACGCCTTCCCTCGCCGTCGTCACCAATGCCATGTTTCCGGCCAGCAAGTGCGCCTCCGGTAAGTCGGACGCATACCATATACCCTCCAGCCCATCCTCAACGCGGTGCGTATTATATGCATGCCCGTCAGTTTCCATCCGAAAGAAGAGCGAATCGCCCGTTCGGCCCACCGGGTTGGTCAAACACCCGCATACGGACGCCTCAATCGGCGCGGCTGTGATGTTTGTTATACAGAAGCGCAGCACAAACGACGGCATACCGGAGGAAACAGCGTCCAGCGGGATAAAGGGGCTAAACGCCTCTATGCGCGCATTGACAGGCAGCGTTTCGTCGATAAGCTCGATTTGCGCGCGGGATACCGCGGCGCGCATCCGTGAGTCGCGAAAACGCGGGATACCGCCCGAATCGTTAGATCCGATGCCATGTGAACACTCGTAGGGCGGTACGAACTCGCTTTCAAGGACGCGTACCGCCGTCTCCTCCCCCGCGCGTGTGCGCAGCGTGAAAAAAGTATAAGGAATTTTAACGCCTTTACCCGGGCAATTCATCAATTCCCAATCGCACAGCTGCCCTCGCGACCCGATTGACACATTACCCGTCCCGATACCGCCCAACAGAAATTTTGTTTGCGCCGCCTCGCGCGGATACCAGCGTTCCAGCCTCTCCATCCCGAATGCCCCCACTGATTTGATTGAGCCTAAAACTCAAGCCCCGCTCGCAGGAGTGTTATGTACTTGTCCTGCGGAATATACTCCGGTACCGAATTGCCTGTTCCCAGAGCAAACCCGCCCCGGGAGGCTGTGCGTTCCAGCATGGCACGGCAGCGCGCCGCAAGCTGCTCCGGTGTGCTGCGAAGGATGAAATCCAGGTCGATTCCGCCCAGAACGGCAATTCTTCCGTAATATTGCTCGTACGCTTCCTCAACAGGCAATATGGCATCTTCAAAAGAATGCTTCCCGTTGACACCCATTGCGATGACATCATCAAGAATATCTACAAAATAGCCGCAGGAATGCAGCAGCACCGGCAATCCGGCCCGCCGTCCAATATCCGCGTAACGCTTCACCCACGGAAAAATGAATTCCCGCATCTGCGCGGGTGAAAGCAGCGTTTGTGTTCGGAAAGCCCAGTCATCGTTGATCATGAGCAAGCCCATCGTGTCATACTGCACAACCATTTCATAATAACGGGCGATGATGGCACCCATACGGTTGAAAATCGCGCGCGCGAGTTCCGGATTGTCGTAGAGCATGACGCATAGGTTTTCATACCCTACCAGGTAGATCGTATTCATGAGTACGCCGCCCGGGCCGCGTACCAAGAGTTTCATTCCCTCGGGCAGGTAATCACGTATTTTTTCCAGCCTTGAATAATCCTGCGCTTCGGGGTCGGGCCAATCGTAAGCTTCAAACGACGCCTCGTTAGTAACAAGGAATCCTTCATTTAAAGACATACTGTCCCGCCGCGCATGCGTACCGGTTTTAAACGCCATACCGCATCCATATGTCGTGGCATAATCGAAGCCTGCGGCTTCAAACGCGTCCACAGTAAACTTGAGCCATGTCAGATCATCGGCGCCTATGGGCGCGGGGCGGCCGGCAAGCGTGGCATGCAGCGTATCGTTCATGAAATATTCAAACAAGGTAGGGCGACCGGGGGCTTCGCATCGTAACACCTTATAGAGATTTTCAATATCCGGCTTTCGCCTGTGCAGTTTCATAGGCATCGTTCCTCACTTTATTTGCTTTTATATGGACTGATGCATTGTAATATGACACCCTGCAGCGGGTCAATACACTTCGAGCCATAAACTGCCGTATCCGTTCTTGCTTGAGGCATCTAACATATTTCCTTGTGATGATATGAACAGCCTATAGACGCGTGTAAAATACAGTGATATGCTTTTATACAAATTAAGGGAGGGACATCCCATGCATAAAATATGGCTGGATACAGACATTGGAAGCGATATCGACGACGCGCTGACCTTGGCATACCTGGCCGCGCATCCGGCATGTGAATTGGCGGGTGTGAGCACGGTGAGCGGCCAAGCCGACCTGCGCGCCATGATGGCCAGTGCGATTTTGCAAAACGCGGGCAAGGCTGATGTGCCCATTTATCCGGGTGCGGAGACACCGCTGTTAATCCCCCAGAAACAGCCTATAGCCTCTCAGGCAGCCGCACTCGGGAACTGGCCTCACCGAAAGGTTTTTCCAAAGGGTGAAGCGCTGATTGCTATGCGCAAGGCTATTCGGAACAACCCGGGTGAAATGACGCTGCTTGGGATCGGGCCGCTGACCAATATAGCGCTATTGTTTGCCATGGATCCGCAACTGCCCGGTATGCTTAAACAATTGGTGCTGATGTGCGGTATTTTTACTTATGGCCTCGAAGCGTACATATGCCTATCGGAGTGGAACGCACACTGCGATCCGCATGCCTGCGCTATGACATACGCCGCGCCGGTAACGAATGTAAAATCTATCGGGCTGGATGTAACCACCAAAGTTACGATGAATGCAGATCAACTGCGCGAGCGCCTCGTGTCGCCCATCGCAGGACCGGTTCTGGATTTTATGGGCACACGTACGCATACGGACGCTCCGGTTACCTTCCACGACCCGTTGGCTGCCGCAGTTATCTTTGAGCCCGATTTGTGCAAATACCGCCGAGGCAACGTGGAGGTGGAACTGGAAAGCAAGCGGTGCGAAGGGTTAACCTGGCTGACGGCTGACGAGGCAGGTAAGGACCAAGCGGCGGTATCGGTAAACGCAGAGCGGTTTTTCCAACACTATTTTGCTATTCTTAACTGAACTTTAAAAAGGGGGATGAAACGGAATGATGACGATGCTTGACAACCTGGCCATCATTCAGCCTGCGCGAACAAAGCGCGTGTCCAGCTATGATCAAACCGGGCGTAACAGCGACTTTTGGATTTTGGAACCGGGTGAGCGGCGGGTTTTATGCGACATCCGGGGACCGGGAAAAATCACCCATATCTGGATGACACAGGACAATCCTGATACCGACTTTTTTCGCAAAGTGACGCTCAGTTTCTTTTGGGATAATGAAGAAAACCCCAGTATCCTGACACCGCTCGGAGATTTCTTCTGCCTGGGGCACTCCATTTCGAACTCATTTCAAAGCCTTCCTTTCTCTGTATCGGCACGTGAAAACAATACGTTCGGCGGTATGGCGGCGCTTAACTGCTACCTGCCAATGCCGTTTAATGCACATGCCCGAATTGAAATTTTAAATGAAACATCAGAGCGCCACCGTACGTATTTCAACATCGATTATGAGCTGGCGGACGAGTCGTTCGGAACGGATGTAGCGCGGCTGCATGCGCAGTTTAGACGCGAGAACCCCACCGCCGGCTGGGGTCCGGATATCGGCGTGAATACGCTGCCGGTTGATATTCCAAATCTATCCGACGCTGACAATTACCTGCTGCTGGAGGCTGAAGGCGCGGGCCAGTTCATTGGCTTTAACCTATCGGTGACCAACTTAACATGCCATCTGAAACGCCCGCACCAGCGCGCCTGGTGGGGTGAGGGTGATGACATGTTTTTTATCGACGGGGAACCCTGGCCCCCCAGCGTGCATGGCACGGGCAGCGAGGACGCGTTATGCCACGCCTACGGCATGCAGCGGAACGCTTACCTCTTTTACGGTTCGTCCCTATTCGAACCGGATACCGGCGGCTACCAGACCTCCTATGTTTTTTATGTTGCCAACCCGGTGCGTTTTAAAAAAAGTATACGGGCATCCATCGAGCACGGACACGCCAATCATCTGTCTAACGACTACGCGTCGGTGGCATACTGGTACCAACGCGAGCCCCACAAACCCTTTGGTATTCTGCCGGTGAAACAACGCATACCGCTGATTCAGACATTCGCGTTTCCGGAGGGCAGCAAAACGCCGTTTGCACCCGTACCGCTCACACCGGAGATGAAAGCAGCCCACGCAGCATGGAACGCAGAATATATAAAACGGCAGGAACCCGGCAGCTAGACGGCATGCGTACGAGGGTGGGCTGCGGTTCGATATGGCGCTTGTGTTAATAGCGTAAATCTAACAGATTTCCCTATAATCATATGAATAACCTATAGACAGGAAAAATAGAGGGTGCTATGCTTCTGTACTAACAGCGACGCTCCACTCTAAAAGTTTCGCTAGTCTGCGTAAATTATTAAAGCTTGGAACATAAGACTGATTATCTTGTACGCTCTATCGCGATATGCTATACTTGCCAGCAATAACTACTAAGCCTTTAAAAAGGTCGTGAATAAATGCACATGGCAAAAGGGAATCCCCGCCCCGCGGATTTACGAAAACATCACGCCCTTCCCGGCGGATATAAACGGCAGCTGGCGTTCCTGATGATGCTGTTGCCCGGGATAGCGTTCTTGATTTGCTTCAGCTATTTGCCGATGCCCGGAATCATCATGGCATTCAAGAACTATAAGTTAGCCATACCGCCGAAAGATTTTTGGATTCAAAATCGATTTATCTATAGCGTATTTGTCCAAAACCAATGGGTCGGGCTTACCAATTTTAAATTCCTCACCGCCACACCCGACGGAGCGATGATTTTACGCAATACCGTAGGGTACAATCTGTTGTTTATGGTAACCGGTTTGGTGTTATCCGTAGGCTTGGCCGTGGTGATTCACGAACTGCGCAACCGCCGTGCCGCCAAGGTGTACCATACCATCTTGTTTTTACCCTACTTCATTTCGTGGATTGTGGTCTCTTACGCGCTGTACGCTTTAATCAGCACAACCGGCATGTTTAACCAAATCGCCAGGGCCACCCAATCGGCTACCATCAACTATTACACAAAAGTTCAGTACTGGCCTTACATTTTTTGGATTGCAAATATATGGAAATATACCGGAAACGGATCCATCATCTATTTGGCGACGCTGACGGGCTTCGATCAAGATTTATACGAGGCGGCAGCCATCGACGGAGCGGGTAAGTGGCGGCAGTTTTGGACGATTACCCTCCCACAGTTAATGCCGACGATTGTACTGTTGCAGATTCTGGCGATAGGCCGTTTTTTCAACAGCGATTTTGACATGTTCTTCTCGCTGCCCAATGGCTCGGGTATCCTGCGTAACGCCACCAATACCATCGATATATATGTCTACCATGCCCTCAGCGGCGGCTCACAGATGGGCTACGCGGCGGCGGGAGCCTTCTTCCAGTCGACAGTGGGCTTTATTTTGGTATTGACAACCAACATGATCGTGCGCCGGGTGGAACCGGACATGAGCCTGTTCTAATCACGAGAGGAGTAAGGAGGATTCATCCATGGTTGAAGCCCATCAACGCAAAGAACGCGCGCCCCGCAATGAGAAGACCATGAACCAACTATCCAAGCCCACGAACCTGGGGCTGAATATCCTGATGATTCTCTCGTGCATTGCGGTACTGCTTCCGATTTGGCTTATCATCATTGCCTCGTTCACCGAGGAGAATACGCTGAAATCTTACGGCTATGCCTTTTGGCCCCGGGAGTTTTCCACTAAGGCGTACACCTATCTGTTTTCCAGCAATTCCATCATTGGAACGGCGTATAAAAACACCGTGCTCTCCACGGTATTAGGTACCATCGCATCGATGATTTCAGTGGGGCTGTACGCGTACCCGCTTTCGCGCAAGGAGTTCAGGTTCCGCAAGTTCTTCGCGTTTTTCTCTTTCTTTACCATGTTGTTTAACGGCGGTTTGGTCAGTTACTTTTTTGTCGCGCGCAATGTATTAAACCTTACCAATTCGTTATGGGCCCTGTTTTTACCACTCAGTTTCAGCGCCTTCTGGGTACTGGTGATGCGTACGTTCTACACCTCCGCCGTACCGGACGCGGTGATTGAATCGGCCCGCATAGACGGCGCCAGCGAATGGCGCACCTTGCTTCAAATCGTACTGCCTCTTTCATTGCCGGGCCTTGCGACAGTGGCGCTTTTTTCAGCGGTAGGCGTTTGGAACAACTTTTTCCAATGCATGCTTTTAACAAATGAAGCCAAGTATTTTAACCTTCAGTACACGATTTATACCACGCTTAACAACATCCGCTTCCTTAAGGACATGGCGTCATCCGTAGGCGGTAACTTTAACATATCGGTGGCTGAGCTCCCCTCTGAAACATTCCGCATGGGTATGGCCGTTTTAACCGTGGGCCCCATCATCCTGGCCTATCCGTTTTTTCAACGCTACTTTATCAGGGGACTTACCATCGGCGCGGTCAAGGGCTGAACAAACGGTGTGAAGGAGAGTACTCTCCTGCATATAATTATTCAAAACTGAGGAGGAAAACTACATGAGAAAATGGTTGGCCATGGGACTGGCTCTGGCGATGCTCCTGGGTATGGC
>Ga0123353_10003553_pt1 | contig 19742 bp, 10 predicted proteins | sample TergutLab28metaG_3_FD_92763 | JGI IMG/M metagenome (GOLD analysis project Ga0123353, IMG submission 92763) | Labiotermes labralis P3 segment gut microbial communities from Petit-Saut dam, French Guiana - Lab288 P3 | ecosystem: Host-associated > Arthropoda: Insects > Digestive system > Gut ... | reverse complement strand
TCGGTCATTACTGAATTAATATTATTCTTAAATTCCTCTGGATTAGTGTTTGATATAATAATGCTTGTATCATCAGCAAATAGTATCAGGTTAGCTAATTTACTTACGCTTAAAGAAATAGCATTTATATATATAAGAAACAGTAATGGACCCAATACCAAACCCTGTGGAACACCTTGTTTCACATGTACCCATTTAGAAATTAATTTATTAGGTTTACTATCTTTTATTGATATTCTCCGATATCTATTTTCTAAATATGATCTCATTAATTTGTTAGCTATGCCAGAGATCCCATAAAACTTCATTTTAGCCAAAAGTATTTCATGGTAGTGGCTTCAGTTATCAGATATTACCTTAGTATTGTTATAATGCAGAGAGAATTTCACAAGAAACAAAGCTCAAACACACTCCAGTTTCTTGATAATTCAGAGACTTTGTAATTGCCACCATATTTGATTGGTAAAAAAAAATTTTAACAGTAAGAAGTGTTTTCATACTAAGTTTGGTGAGATATATCAGGAATGTTTTTTGTGTGCTATTTGTTATTCATCTTTAACTGTATATGAGAAGAACTTTAGTCTGGTAAGTTGTACATTATTCACTAATCTGTATGTGCATGTGCTATATTCATCATACAAGATGTTCTTCTGTAAATAAGTATGTCAAATTTTGGAAGGAACCAAAGAATTAAAATGAATCTCTTAATAATCTGTGGCCAACAAAAAGGGTGTATTGGCAAACTGAAGAGAGGATTTGAGGGATTCAAAATCTATGCCATTTATATTGCCCGTACAACATTGATTTAACACACAATTTAAAAAACTAGTTTGTCTAATTACAATACATTCAAATGTAATCTCTGGCAGAGTCCATGTAAGTAAATATCTTTCTGATGGAAAGCCTTTTCAGAAGGTCCTGAATCAAGGAACTGCCTGTTTACTGCTACTTTTCAACCTTCCCTTAGCATATGCCATGATTAAGTTCTGAAAGTCAGAAGAAGCTTGAATTTAAAGGGAAACATCAGATTCTACACATGCAAGGGAGTATGAGTGAAAAGCTTACATTTACAGTTTGAAATGTTGAAGCAAAGAGTTATGTGCTAGACCTGTGTGTAGATGGGAAATTAATATATATTTGAAAGAAATAACTAAATAAATTTGTGGGCATGAACTTAATTCACCTGGCTCTTGTAAACTGATTATGAACCAGTAGGTTACAAAAAAAGGAATTCAATTCAATTCAATTTATTTCACTTTCCAGAAATCCATGACATGGTTATGAACCAATATGGATATAGAAATAGTCAGAAAAGCACTTATATATAACTATTAAATCATATCGTTGTTAACATTACAAACTGAAATTTCTTAACTAAGTAAGTAAATCTTAGTTTCCCAATGAGGACTGTACTTCACAGTATTATGCATACAAATACAAATCAAGTGATCTTGATGCTAGTTCTTTTCAAATGGCCGTTAAATAAATGGAGTAAACCCATTCATATTGATATAGTTAGAATCAGTAAATTGGTGGATAGAACTTCTCAGTTTTTCAGAACTACAAGCCTCATTAGTGGAGGGCTGGCTGGATATTCAAATTAGTTTCTTCCTTGATTAACTGCAAAATTTTTATGACATTTTTTTTTGTGGCTTCTTAGTGTTTATACTGAAAAACATATGCACCATAGTGCTGTGTTAGTATAAACACTGAGCAGAAACACAAATAATGAATATGAAAATGAGAGAGATACATTTTTCATTATGTGCTATTTTTGGAAAAAGCACCCACAAATATTTACCTGCAAACGATATCAATGTCAGCCCTGTTGTCTGGAAAAATAAGGTGTGGATCTTTCAATAATGGATCAGCCATTTTTACACAAACATCATAATCATGTCTGGAGCATTGTGAGTTGTCCACCTGTGAATATGCAGTACCTAAAATAAAAAATAAATGTGTGTAACATTGAAGGTTTATCTAGGGAAAATACATATCTTTGAGTGTCAGGGTATAACTGTCAGCTACAACAGTGAACCATGGTCTTTCCCATTCCCTCCAAACAGAACAACACAATGTATGTCTTCTCTGACATATTTCCAACAGACAATTTGTCACTCTCTAGTATCTCTCATTCATTACAACATATTTCCTGTAGAAAACCACTTATTACTAAATAACATAGGAAGTAAATAAAAGAATGAAATGACCAATAAGATGTTGCAAAACAGAATCAGAAGCCTGGATTAGACTATTTATTTATTACGAAGAGTCTTAACTTTTCTGAAAAACTATGTAATTTTATTCCAACAGCCTAAGCTCTTTGCTTAAACAAAAAAGTAAATTCCAAAAATGCCCGACGAATTTAATTTAAAATGACACTTACTTTTATTTTAAGAACCAAATAGTAATGGACATCAAGTAATTCTGAGCATGGAGTAAAAATAACACCCTTAACATGGGTACATAATACTGATATCAGAATTGTCTATTATTTCAATGCTATACATCTCTGACAATTGTGTGTTTCATTTAGAAATGCCCAGCTTCTGGGTTTTGCCAAAAGCATATTTTTCCCAAAATACACAAAAATAATTGCTAGGGGCGGCTCATCTATAAAGGCTGCAGCCAGAAATTTGAGCAAAATTATGTATCTGAATACAAGTTTTCGTTAGGAGATATGGACATTATTTACAACATTATGGATGAAATCATTTAAAGTAATATTTTCGCGACGGATTCTAAGCGTTGTGGCAAGCAAGTGGGCTGTGTTGGGTTAGCGCAGCTAGGCCGATTGTTGGGAAGAAGGCGGTAGCTATGTTGTGGACAGGCAAGGGTTTGAGGAAGGATTCATAAAGCAGAGAACAAAGTTAATATTAATCGAAACAGCTTCACCTTCCAAAACGTTTATCATTTTCTGTAGTGCTTTCAGGCGCTTTCGCAAAATTGCGAAGAGCGACTATTAGCTTTTTCATGTCTTTCCCTCCACCCTTCTGTCTGTCCGTCCGTCCGCATGGAACAACTCATTTCCCGCTGGACGGATTTTCATGACATTTGATATTTGACTATTTTTTTTTTCAAAATATGTCGAGAAAAATTCAAGTTTTATTAAAATCAGACATCTCGTTGAATTCTTCTTAGAATGAAAATGTTTTGGACAAATGTTGTAGAGAAAATCAAAACACGCATTTTATGTTACGTATTTTTTTTTTCGAAAATCGTGCCATTTATGAGGTAATATGGAAAAAAGTATGGTAACACCACACAGGCAAAGGACGACATTACAATACGGTGCATGCGCTTAGCATGCTGGAAAACTAAGACTGTAGACACATTCTCAGAACTTGTAATACGTATAGCTTTTTCACAGGGAAAATGGTTTTGCAAACGCGCCTTAATATTACGTTATAAGCACATTGCCTGCATTTGTATTTCTGTAAAAAAGAATTGCCGATAATCCTTCCTTGGTAGCAGGTACACATGGAAATGTGCCATGTCTTCTCAGTAAAAAATTATTTTTTTTTACCAATGCGACACAGTGAATAAATATTCAGGTAAGAAATTCCATTGCGTACCACTTTTTGTATTTCTATATTTATGAAACTCTAGAAGATCGAAAATTCCCAAAAGATATGTAGTTCTAAAATTATGACATTTTATTTCTTACATTTCACCCTTCAGTTCAATCCGAAGATTTTTATTCTACACAGGCAAGGTGTTCATTTTAAGGCAGGCCTACTATTCCAGTATTTGTCTGTAGGAACCAAAGAATTCTATGAAATACCTCAGTAAGAATACCTGGTTAGAGCTTTCAAATTCGATCCTGGATTTACAAATACTAACCATAAGTGCTGGCCACTACGACACCCGTGCCCTGTGTAGCTTATGATGTTGTGGCAGTGCAAATCTTGAACAAAGTGCTTCCATTTCAAGGCAAACGTGATTGTAGTATCGTGTGTAAATTTGCTTGTAAAGCCGGCACAGCCTATGCAAAAACATTGGTTAATTTATAACTGGATTAAGACACGACACACCTGGGTTGGCGTGCGTGGTCGTCGTTGCCTGGCAACGGCCGACCTCGTGGTGCATTATGTTAATCTTAAGATGCTATCTCATGACACCAAGTAAGAAGCCAGAGCTATGTTAAAGATTCTCTTTCGCTTTGGTGATTTTAAAGGCGCACTAAAAATATTTGTCTTGCAAGAAAAGCTAAACCAGTTAAGTCTCAAGATAATTAATTAGATTTTAAATCTGTGTTCAATTGAATTCAATTTACTGAATCCACTTTGTCGCATGTGTGACAATGGGCATGTCAAAATCAGTTTACAATCAATATCAAGACTCTAAGAAACTCAGTTTGCAATCCATATCTAGGCTCTAAAATTACAATACATCAAAGCCTACAACAAAATACAATACATTATAATGCACTGTCCCAACATCAACATTAATGAAAATGGATAAGGATGGCCATTGATAAAATTCTCAAAATTTTACAATCCGTATACGCCCAAACGACATAAATTCATCCTCTGAATACCAAGCATGATGCAACAGAAAGGATTTTATTTCTCATTTGAAAGTTTTGAAGTTGTCATACTTTTAGATGATCTGGCACTTTGTTGTACGGTCTGATTCCCATACTTAACACGCTTCTCCTGAAGAGGACTGTATTCCAGAATTGTACGTGTAAATCCAGTTTCCCTCACATGCTATAACTATGAATACGTACATTTTGTTTAAGTGAACTTTTGTAATTTTTAAATTTCCGTTGTTCAAGACGAAAATTCTATCATTTTAGCGGCGTTGCATGGAGACCAAGTACACTGTTTACAGTATTTATAAATACAGTACATGAATGACAGATACACAATACGCCCACTACAAATTTATCCTTTCGACATACAATCTACCACATTATACATGAAGCGAATGCGATGTACTCTTATGTCGGTAAAGTAATTTACATATTTTTTCGACGTCGTTCTTCACTAAAGAGAGGGTTTTGGCCACACAGTTTTGAATCATAAGCTAATGCTATTTGTAGGATGTTTAATGATTAACTTTAAATGTTTATGTAGCTCTGGATGAAGGGTGGCAATTACTTGGAATAGTGAGATCCGGCAGAAATTTGTAAGACATCGGCCACAAAGCGTAGAGTGTAGATTACAGAAACCTCAACCAGGATAACCAATCCGTGGAGATACTCGTAAGGGAAAGTCTAAAACCAAGTCAGTCTTTAATTGCTGGGCTACAGCTACAGCTGGAGTCGTAGGCCTTTTTCGAATCCACGGGTTTTTAATTTTATAAAGCTGACCACGTTCTTCCGGCTAGTAAGAGCAAATTGCGAGTACTCCTCGCCACTGCTCCACACTGTACTAAATTTTACTGAGTTAAATAACAACAGGTGTTAAAAGTGACGTGTCTGTGCTTGCAGGCATGCTTCGAATCTCGTTAACATATTTCAAAACACTCGACGAAGCAATTCTTGGGAAGAGTTAAAAATGACAAGTCTTTTCCTCCTACTGTTCTGTGCCGATTTTTGACACAAACTCTCACTTTCGGAATTTTCCTTCAGCCAATATGCACGTCTCATACACTTCTGTGCCTTCGATAGTTGTGCCGTAAATCGAAAATTTTGTACTATTCTCTTATTATCATCAAAACTGATGACTACATTGAAATTTTAGGTCAATTCTGGTGGCCGCGCAGTCTCAGGCGTGGGTCTGCGGCCGCTCGCTTGCTGGGACTGCGGGCCCGAATTCCCGGGGAGGGGGAGGGTGTTATATGTTGTCAGGTACAGGTCTCTGCGACAGGCCGATCCCCCGCCAATTCCTACGGAATGTGTGTGTGTCACTGCGTGCGATAAGGTGCAACAATAATTCTCTACACCTACAATGAGTAGGTAGAATGAGGTCAGGATAAGAAAAGAAATTTCGGTGGAATTTAGGTAGCCATTTATTCTAGGATAACTTTTAATGTACGATTAGATCAGTAATGTGGTTTGTTCGTTAGTATATATCACACCCTCATCCTCTGTCCACTACGAGGTAAAGTTTGCTGATTTGTGATACCTCTGTGTGTGTGTGTGTGTGAGTAACCGAAACAGAAGGCGAAATTCATGTGTGCCGAAACAGTTTTGCCGGATCGCTTTTTAAATGAACTCCGCAATGTTCAAATTGAAACCCCTGCACATACTACACAGCTAAGCCTTACTTGACTTTCTTATTGCGCTTATCAACAATTTGGTTGGTGTAATAAACCCTCCATCGACCCCGATGACCGTATGGTCTAAGAAGTACGTCTGCAGACGCTGGATTGCTGGGACTGCGGTTTCGAATCCCAGTGAGGACTTGGGTGTTCGTCTCTTTAGTTTGTTGTGTGTGTTGTAGGTAGCGGCCTCTGCTACAGGCTGATCACTCATTCAGAGGAGTCCTACCGGCTGTGTACGCGTGTGTGTGTATATATACAATTGTGTGTGTGATCTAGAAACCTCAACAACAAGGCGGCCTTGGCAAGGTGATTTCACTACGACGAAACAATGTTGGATGATAAAGTGCAAAATGCGGACGGATGTAGGAGAATTTTCCATTTGGAAAAATGAAAAATGCACGGAGAAATGTGGTCGGGGATTTCGAGGTTTCATTTGAAAATGTACAGTTAAAATATATCTATGATAAACACGGTGTGAAGGTCAGATTTGTATTTAGCTGAAAATGAGGTCCAGGGGCAGTTTTCACGCAGACGGTAGCGAAATTGATGGTTCCGTAAAAGAAAAGAATGACTGTTTTTAACACATGCGTCATGTAGTTAAACGAATATGCGTCTACCTATGTGAACGAAAGATAAATCGCACAAATATTAATTAATTTTCCAATCCATAATTTTTTTTTTGTGACAATACTATGTAAACTCCGTAGCAGGGCGATAGATGTGTCAAACGTAGCGACATTATACTTTTTCAATTATCTGACCAAACTTGCAATAACTCGGTCTGGTATATAGAATTGTGAGCCCGTTTAGTAGTTTCAGTGCTCATTTCTTTCTGATTGAAAGACGTCACTGGTTGCGTGTCCAGCAGGGGTTTCACTTGTCTGCGTGCGCAGACAGCAGGATAAGATACAAACGAACGGACAGATGTAGGCCAGTAGATGCACAGTCCCTTCACGTAAAATTGTTCACAACAACGTGGTATCAGCTCTCCCTCTTGAGGTCATAGAGGCTATATGTCACCTTCTTTTTTTTTTAATAACTCACTTAGTTAAAATCTTGTGCTCAATCATTCTTTGTTTCAGCTGAGGAATACCTTATTACGACTTGCTTCAGGCATAATAAAGCAGTGGTTCTCGGCCGGTGTGCCGCGAGACTGAACATTCGATGCCCACGGCATTTATTCCTTTCAGACTTCAATATCAAATGTTCAAAAATCGCTGCATTAGATTTTATAAAAACCGAATACTCTACCACAACTCCACTGCTCAAGAGTCCAAAATGCCAGATGGTTCCGGTTACAAGAATATTGAAATTAATGCCGCCATGCTGCCTTTGCGACCTTCTTGAGTGCGTTTGGGATGCTATTTCCAGCTTATTGAAAGGTTAAATCCATCAGCGGATTCATTTCTATCCCGCAGAATCCGGTATCGCATTTTCAAAATGATCCTCAATTTGTTTTTTGACTGTTACGCACTAAAAAATGATTGAAACGTCCAAAATATGTTGGTAGAGACCCATTAAAGAAGCCATTATTGGACCATGTCCAGAGGGTAACACTTGTAGCACTGGTTCTCTGTTATTATTCCTAGTATCCGTGACGACATACGATGCGGTCTAAACCCAATCACTACGGAATTCTTGACCTCTCTGTCTGTGCCTCGTCGCATTTCTCATACTTCTTCCTTAATGGGCGAGATTTGGATTTTCCTGTAATTACCTTGTAAGTGGTAAGATGTGTGTATCCTATACCTGTCTCGTAGACATAGTTCTACCTTATACAAAACACACCCCGTCTCTGTTAAAACGATGAATCGCATAAATGTACATAGGCATTCATGTAAATTTCCTGCCATTTTTGTCCGATTTTTATCAAACTCGGCTTATGTAGTCACATTTTAGTAAAAATTACAGATATAAAATTTCAGGAAAATAAGTCTGATTGTAGTCGAATAGCTCCAAAAGACTGACAAACGTATGGAGAGACGTGATGAAACCAGTAATCACTTTTCACAACCTGCTTAGCGAGCTCGCTTAAAAAACGCATGAATAGGAATGGCATTTTCACTGAATCCGAAATACCTAAGAAATCTATTGAATTAAATGAAAGGCGTTTCTGCGAGGCTTCTAGTGAAGTTGCTGTATGCAATAATTTATCCGATTAATTTCGAATTTACGGATGACTAAAGCTAGAGGGCAATTTGTACACATTACTTTGAATTTTTATTTAGAATGTGTTGTTTAGAAAGGTCAATAAGACAAAAGACTGAAAAATTAGATGGCTGAAACCAAACGCCTGATGATCCTGGTGTTCTTAGGCATTTGTGTGAAAATATAATAAACTTATCATTAAAAAAATAATAAAAAATTATTACGGGCCAGAAATAAATGTGGTTATAATATTCAGCTGAATCAAATTGTGTGAATCGAGTTTCATTGATTGTTACAATATGGAAACCACGTGGACATGTGTCAGATATGGATGTAGATGTAGGCTTTGTACAAAAAGTTGCCTTTACAGAAATTACTTATACATTCTAACTGCCGGTAAAATTCGAGATTCAACATGTTAATTTGCTGCCTTCTTTCTATAGGAGTGTATTCCATGCAACATCTTATGAATTTCCTTTTTGTATGGTCCATCTACCTGGACCTAGTATCGTGGTTTGGTCATGCGTTTCGACTTTTGAACCTCATCACCATTGTCTAATGGTTTTACACGGTAATGTTCCTACGTGTTTTTTCACAACCCCTGCCAAACTGCATCGCATCTTGTAGCTAAATTCTGTTTGTAAAAGAGAAACAAACCGTCCGGGAGAGGTGTTGACACACGGAACATGATGAGACGTCAAGATACTTATATGCTCAGGACACACGCGAAAGCTTCGTCTGTACTTTCAAGCAAAATGCGAAACAAGTCACGTAATAATAACACAAGTGATATACATTTCAATCTGTAAGCCAGATCGGTTTTTGTAAGTTTATTGGAAATAGGGGTACTTGGATCTAAGAAGAATGAGTAACAGGTGGGTAGAGAGGAATACATAAAGAAGAGCTTTTTGATATGCACTCCTCACTAAATATTCGGGTGATCAAATCAAGAAGAATGAGATGGGCGGGCATGTGGTATGTATGGGAAACAGGAGAAGTGTATACAGTGTTTTGGTGGCGATACCGTAGGGGAAGAGAACACTCGGAAGACCTAGGCGTAGATGGGAGGATAATACTAAAATGTATATTCAAGAAGTGGGATGAGGGCATGGATTTGATTGATGTGGCTGATGATAGGGAGAGGTGGCGGGATCTTATGAGCGCGGTTATGAACTTTTGGGTTGCGTATGATGCGAGGAATTTCTTGAGTAGCTGAGGAACTGTTAGCTTCACAGGAATCACTCTGCTCCATGGAGTTAGTTTTGTATACAGGGATGGAACTGGCTTTCGAGAAGTACGTAGAGGTTCAAGAAACAAAGGTAAAGCCCAGAGAATTGTGAAAACATATAAATAAGAGGTTATCCTAATGCAGGTAGGCGAGAGAGGTGCTGTCACTCAGGTCTGCGCTTATCTGTGCTGGGGGAAAAATTCAAACACAGTAAATAGTGTATAAAAAGGGAAGTTCTGGAACTGGGCGTACGGGATCTACCCGCAACTACCATCATTTTCAGCCCTGATATAGAACGGCACCACAGTGAATTTCAACTTCACTGTTGGCCCAGTTAAAGAGAAGTTGATTTACGGAGCGGGATTATCACCAATACTTTCAGCAGGGCACTATGGAAAAGACAATTGGGGAAAAGCGAGGCTTTCTACTAGCACAGGTGGGCAGTCGTTCTTTATCACATTTAGCGACAGTTTCTGAACACAATAGGTTACATATTATTGTCAAATGGGAAGATAATTTTGAATGACAAAATTGAAAGTATGTGTCAAGCCTCTTGACACTATAGTACAACAGACAGATAATGGCAGAGAAAGTCCATAAAAACTTTACTAATGTGTTCATTTTTGGAGTCTAATATTGAACTATGGACATATTAACAAGAGAAGCAATGTGCGTATAACATAACATTGAGTCGCTTTTGTGCAACCATTAGAAAAGCAATAAGTACTACGTATCTACGTATTACGAGTGCGTGTGCAGCCCTAGGTGTCCAGTATGAAATGCGCATGCGCCATGTTGTCACCTGTGGCCTGTCCCGTTTTACAATATTCTCCACATATCTCATAAACTGCAAGTTTTTCGAAAAAAAAAATATATATATATATATATTGAGCATTAAATGATTGTTTCGAAACACTTTTCATTCTAGAAAGAATTGAGCAAGTTACGATTAAAAATGTATATTTGTCGTCATGTAAAGTGCCTGTTATTCTCGTCCGATTCTAATGAAAACTGAATTTTCTGGACAGATCTTCGATATATACTCAAATATTAAATTTCATAAAAATCCGTAGAGTGTGAATCCAATTATTCCATGCGGAAAAATGGACGGACGGATAGACGGACAGACATGACGAAGTTAATATTCGCTTTTCGCAATTTTGCGAACGGGCCTAAAGCTAGGCAGGGAAGCTGTGCCAGGTTCTTCAAGGACTTACTGAAGAATTGTGATAACTATGACGATAATAATCACATAGTCCAGTGTTTCCCAAACAGTTTGCTCACAACCCCCTTTTGGCTTCGAAAAATAACCACGGATCCTCATATCAGTGATCTCATTAATAGAGTGCCCAGATGGTGCGTATCCAAAATTAGATTCATTCTCAGAGCTTATTTTGGGTGGATACTGATACGCATTATTACTTATGCGTTGCATGATTTGAGCATCATTAAAATGATTGTCGCTCGCTTCTTGTGTACAGGACGTTTCTTATTTAGATATTCTAACGGTCATACGAAATAACATTATTCATTTAATTAAAAAATAAGTAGACTGAAAATTAGCCATTACCGAATCGTATCTCCCAGAAAATGATCATGGATCCCTTGAGATCTGCAAAGCACCCTTAGGGAGCCACTGATATAGAAATTACCTACTAGAAGTGACATACTTGTGACTTGGTGCAAGCACGGAGGAAATTTTGAAAATTTTCGATTAACAAATATTTCGTCTAAATTAATATATTAAGAGTATGGAATTCTGGAACCTCCTGCGACGTGTAGAATACATATCTGACAATACCTAAGAAACTATTAATTAGGTCTAGAGCACACTACAAGCCTGATCAAAAGCACAAGTCTGTAGTTCTATTATGTCAGCATATGTTAATCAAATCAAAGTCAGCCCTTTTTTTCCACTGATGTTGGCAGATGTCAGCAACCCTATCTGAACAACCTCCACTTTTTACTTGCTTCAGCACTATTGGCTAAGAGTACTGAAGAAGCGGCTGATCCAAATTCATGCTAATATGTTTAACGAAAGAACTATACTACATCCACAATTATTTCATCTTCAGGCATGTGGGCAATTTACGGATAAGACAGCGCATTTGTAATCTGAGGTCTAAACTTATGTACAGTACATTCAAAACGAAAGGCTTTATACACTAACTACCGTGTTCAAATTTCTACTTTGGATGTCACATACGTCTGGCGTGTATTAAAGTTATGCCTTACACTGCAGGACATAGTACTGATTGAAATTACAAAATGCTGCTGAAATATATAACACAATTTATGTATCAGATATGTTAATAATTTATATTAAAAACGGAAGGTCAGTGTGAATAGGGTAAGGAGGAATGAGGTTTACTTAAAAATTTAAGAAATGTCCTCGGATCAAAACAGTTATAGCGCATGCAGTCCCTTTTCTCTAATGATCTCCAAAGAGAATATTTTTTTTTGTGGCGCAAGGGCTCAACGCTGCTGCCTCAATGTTGATGTTTCTAGAGCACACACATTATTCGCTCGTCGCAGAGGCCTCTACCTACACAGCACACAACAAGCACAAGAGAATAACATCCTTGTTCTTGGCGGAATTCGAACCCGCGATCTAAGCAATCTAACGGCAGCAGACCTGCCCCTTAGACCGCACAGCCACCAGGATCGGCCCCATTAAATTGTTCGAAAGTATATCTGTGTATGTAAACCAAGGAAAATGTTTTAGTTGGAGAAGCTACGCTTAATTAAAAACAGCCTTAAAAATCTTCGCATTTGTTTCAAAGGCCACTGTTGATTTTTTAGTAGTTTTTTTTTCGAAACTATAAGGCTGGGGTAGTGATTAAGGCCCATTCCGTTTGTTTGCCTTGTTATCTCGAAAATGTTATCACAGAAAGAAAAAGGTTACTGGATATAAAACCCGTGTTTTGTTTTCTCGTTGGCTCGAGTGTGTTGTTCTTGCAAAATATGGGATTGGAAGGCACTACTTCATATCTATCAAAGGTTTCGTAAATCAAGGCAAATGGCATTGAACTGTGTAAGCTAGAAAATGACTCGTCAGATGAGCCAAATACTTAGGGTTAGAGGGAATACACTGTGATTAAATTTTATGGAGTGTGTCCATTGTAAATATATTTTCATACTCCAAATTTTTTGTCCGCTGAAAAATTGCAAGCGTGATGGTGAAATTACTTTAGGTTGTACTGAAAAGGAAGAGAGACAGAGAGAGAGAGAGAGAGAGAGACAGAGATCTAAAAACTGAATCAAATTTAGAAACACAGTAAGAAGTATGAAGGAAAGCAATCGAAGAATAAATAGAGAATAGAAAATATAATTTTTTGTCCATTGAAAAATTCTAGGAATGATGGTGAAAAAAACTTGAGGATATAGTTAAGAGGGACAGAACTAGAAACTAAATTAATCTAAAAAAAACTAGAAATATGTACGAAAGCGATAAAAAATGTTTGGAAAATAGGAAATAAGGGGAGTAAAGAGGAACTACTGGCAAGGAAAGAGAAAGAAATGAAGATAAGGATAACAGGATGTGAAAAGGGATGTGAGGAAAATCAAACAAGGAGAAAACATAAAAAGAACGAAAGGGAAGAAAAAAGAAATGGCGGACACAAATAAGTAAACAAATACGACAGTACGAGTCCATATTGAACCTGGCCGGTACTTACAGCGCTGAGCTGGACTATTTGTACGCAGTTTATTGACAACTGTATCGTTTGTGCGTTGTTACTTGTAACCTAATAGCCTACTTTCCCGCCTCTGACACTACAATCGGCCCTCCATGACGGAACAACACTCATAGCGTGTCCCCTCTGTCTTCGAACAGCATAAGTGGCCATTCCTGTAAGTTTTGCTTTGCCTACTGACTACTCAGATCGTTTGCAACTTAACATCGATAATGCAAAAGTTGAAACACGTGGTTTCCACTAATGCGTCGATTGATCCTGTTTGGACAGGTCACGCAATTTTTCTGAGTTCATTGACCCCACGGTGGGTTACTCTTTGAAACGCACGAGTGACTACGTTAGATTTAAATATAAAAAGGGTGGAGGGGGGTGGCGGTTGGTGGGTATTGCCGAATGCTGAATCACTATTGTTTAGTTAACATACACGTCATTGTTCATCCAAGACAGGAAGGCATTACATGAATGAATTTTGAAAGGAATGCTGTTAATGTATGGAGGAAAAACTCCACACATTCTAGACCAGAATGTCTCAAGCGAGGTCAAAGAAAAGAGTGTATTCTGTTTAGTAGAAATTAAAAGTTTATGTCTGCTACCGCTACAGTGTCAATGAGCTATAAGCTCTTCGAGGCTGTCACACTGCATTGATTTGTAGGTGAAGACTCTTCCGGACAGTCTATCAGTCCCATTTTTTAGGATCAAGAGGACTTCATGACCGTTGAAGATGGGACAGATATGTTGTACCGGAACGTCGATAACTAACAATTAACGCTGCGTAACATCCCAGAAAAACGAAGATCTCAAAGTTTATTTCCTGTAAGGTTTCCCTCATTTTAGTTAAATTGTTATTTCTGCTCGGAAATGTGTCTTTCTAAAAGACCAGATTTTTGCAGTGAGTTAATAGAGGCTTTTGACTTGAAGTATGTTTCTTTGTTCCAAACATTTCAACTTTAAACTTGGCCGCGAGTTTCACGTAGAGGGTGTGTGAGTTCAGAATGTTTTGGGGGAGGTGACCACAGAATTGGTGACAATCTGGACTGTGGCTATGGCACCAGAAGCCTTAGAAACACTGTTTTAGATATCACTAAATATGGAAGAGTGCTCATCTGCACCCTCTGGCTGCTCAGTCCCCGTAGAGAGTGCATTTGGTCCTGAGCTCTGCTGTCAGTCATGTATGATCTGTGGTATGCAGCTAGTGGTGAAGAACAAAATTTTTGCCTTTGTCACAAATCAACCACAAATTCTAGTTATTGTAGAGACGTAGAGAGAGAGAGCTATGCTGGGTCCGGAAAACCAAATTTAACCACTGGGCCCTAATGCTGGTAGCTAAGGTCCCATCACCTTCTTGATCTTCCTCTCTTCCTTGTCATGTGCCTCTTATTAATGAGCTAGAATAACTCGAAGGACCACGGCCGATTTTCACAAAAATTTTAATCTGATCGGCCAAATATAGAATGTCGTGGTGCCCCCGGTTAAAGAAAGGGAATGAATCAACTTTTGTCTTTCATGGCTCGACTGTCCTATTGTTGAGGTTTCGAGATTGCACTCAGACACACCTCACTCGGTAGGACTCTTCTGAACGAATGATCGGCCCGTCGCAGAGACCTCTACCGGACGACACACAAGGCGCACAATAGACACACATCCATGCCCCCTGCGGAATTCGAACCCATAATCCCTAGCAAAAGAGAGGCTGCGCGGCACCTGGGAGCGGCCAGTAAACTTTATGTCACTTTAAATATACACCTGAAGTATTAACAACCCTAGAATCTCGCCACATCATCTTTCACAGCTTCCACTAAAGCTGGTGTCTGGAAGAATAAGTCCTCCTTAATATTTTCTATTTACATTGCAAGCTGCAAATTTCCTCCTTAATGTTAACTGTTCCTTGTGACAGATATTAACCGAACAACTGCCTGTGTCCAATGATTTGCTAAATCTCTCCAGATGCAAACACAAACAGCAGCGTTATGGAAAGTAACTTAATGATTCTCACGAAAATTATTATGAACATTAGGTTAATGAAGGCAGTCCATTTCGTACGGCTGAATATCACTTTATGTTTTGAACGAAACAAATACAGTAAATCGCAGTCAATAGTTGTGATTGACGTAATTTACCTTCTTTGTTGCAATTCATTTACATTACTTCATTCATTGTTTTCAATACAATCAGCATGTCTACCACACAAAAGTTTTGGTACAGGAGAACTCTACTGTTATTCAGTAAATGTTCTTGAAATTTTTTTGTGATGATAAGGTTTTGGAAGTACTCAGCTTACTAGTAATGGCAACACTTTCGTTTACGTGATAATGGTGAATCATTCTAATCTATGATGACAGTTTTGTGGTGACTTTCAGATGGGTAATTTAAAGTTTATCTTCACAGCAGTGAGTTTCGTATTCACATTAAATTGGTAAGGCTAATAAAACGTGTCTGAATGCAACTTATAGCAGAGTCCGGGTAGGCAAACATTTGTTTGACATGTTTCATATTAAGGATAATTTGAAACAAGGAAATGCTTTCTCTCCACCGCTTTTCAACTTTGTTTTAGAGTTTGCTAGTAGGAGGGTTCAGATAAACCAAAATGGCCTGAAATTAAATTACACACATGAGTTTTGGTTTATGCTGATGGTGCTAATATACTGGGTGGAAGCGTACATACTATAAAGAAAAACACAGAAGCTTTAGTAGTTGCTAGTAAGTAGACTGGACTAGAAGTGAATGCTGATAAAACCAAGTACATGTTCATGTCGCCATCAGAGTGCAGGACGAAGTCACAATCTAAAGATAGATAATATTCCTTTGAAAGGGCGGAACAGATCAAATATTTGGGAGCAACCTTGACAAATCAAAACTCTATTCAGGAAGAAATTAAGAACAGGTTGAAGTCAGGGAATGCTTGCTATCATTCGGTGCAGAATCTTTCGTTTGCTATCCAAAAATATAAAGATTAAAATATATAGAACTATAATTTTTCCCGTCGTTCGGGGAATTTCTTAACTAGCTGAGAACCGATTAGCTTCTCAAGAAGGAATATGCTGTATGGAGGAAGTAATTAATTAAGTAAATAATAAATAAGTAGGTAAGTAAGTAACAAAACGGTTGTGAAATGTAGCAAGTCCCAATAGGTAGGAGCCCTATAATGCAATAAAACAAACACGAACATTGTCCAATACACTCACGTGAGGAGGTGTGTAGGAGGAGCAGAAGAAGAACCGCGACAGTTGTAACCACCTCCTAAAACAAGAAATGCATAAAAATATTATTTCCTGAAAAAATAACATATTAAATTATATTGCATATAACGTTAACGACTGATAGGAAACAGTGTAAAGGGTCTGCTTAATGTTCATGACATTTTACCCAAAAGTGACAAATTTTAAAATATGTTATTTTGAGGAAATGAGAGTTTATAATATTTTATTTAACTGCAATTGGGTTTTCACCCGGTGGCAGTCGTTTTTAACACATATACAAGAACTTGAAGCTGTACTACTAAATTTACATCGGGAGGGATACATGAGAAGCCCAATATGTTTACATTAATCAAATACATAAAATCTGGTTCCCATATTACAATACATAAAATCTGGTTACCAGGTTTTATGTATTGTATTACTGTAAACATATTGGGCTTCCAATGTGCACACAGCACCAATGACGTAGTCTGCTATGTAGGCCTGTAGATGACCGACTGATGGGTCGAAACATGTAGCCTTATATATTAATAAAAATGTAGTGCTGACGTATATAATTAATTTTATTATATACGTATTTATTCTAGCACTCCGTGATGCCTTCGTGAATTTGTCATACTTTTATTAAACTTGAATTATCTGGAAATATTTTCGAAAAATAATAGAATATCAATTGTCATGAAAATCCGTCCAGTGGGAACTGAATTGTTCCATGCGGACGGAATGAGAGACGGAAGGACGGACAGACAGCCACGACGAAGCTTATAGTCGCTTTTGTTATTTTTCGAAAGCGCCTCAAAATCATGAAAATGGAGCTAGCTAGACATCCACTGCCAGCGTTTATGAAATGAGCTTTTCAAACTGTATGTAGCCAAAAAGTTAAGCCTGACGATTTGAGGTCATTTTACTGGTTCACATTAATTACATCCGATTTATTGAACTGTTCCAGCAGGGTGGTCAAGACTGATGACTGGGATAGGAAATGATGTAGGACTTTTGTCATGAAAAACGAAGGGCGGAAAATAGAAGGGAAGTCGCATTTCCTGTAGCATCCAAAAATTCCAGGTATTGTTTGGCAAGGCCTCCAGCTGGGCTGTCATTGTATGCTTTTGTATAGTGTGCGAGCAGCCAGGCGTAGAGTGATGAGATGTGTGGTGCAGATTGTAGGACATTACGTGTCTCCTGATTCATAGTTCACTGAACTGCACAATTTAGAGTTACAAAAATTCAATACACTACTCATTGGCACCATCATTATCTGCACCAAGTGAAAGACACCACTGGCATCCGAATACTGTATATAGCAAGCAAGAGAGGCGATGTACTATAAACGTGGCATTCAGACACATTCGCGTAACCATTGTTGCTGTGGAGAAACAATAATTATTACATATTCTGAGTGTGTGTTTGTAGCCATAGTTATCCATCATGCAAAGCGAATGGACCGTATTTTAACGTCACCTGTAGTCTGACTGGCTGTATCATATTTTTCCACATTGTCTCATAAACGGCACGATTTCCGGAAAAAAAATTGCACATACGTGTAAAAGTGTGTCTTGATTTTCTCTATAATTTTTGTCTCAGACACGTCTCATTATACGAAGAGATGAGCGAGATTTGACCAAAAAAATGCACAGTGAGGACCGAGTTGTTCTATGTGGACGGACAGACATGACAAAGCTAATAGTTGCTTTTCTCAATTTTATGAACGCGCCTAAAAAGCACACTTGTGGAATCCATATACACACCCCTTCCAAAATAAAGAGCCTGAAGCAAATGAATGTCTGACGAAATGAGGTACTTAGTTTCCCTTGTATTTATTGTCAAGACATAAGCAATTATTTTTTTCCTGTAAATTATATCTTCGCACCTCACTTTAAGCAAAATAACGACTTCTGCACTAATCTCAGATATTTTTACGGATCTATGAGTAATTCGCATTTAGGCAATTTCGTCCTGGCGGTCTGCAACACCCTGAAGTGCATACGTTTGCACACTACACTGCAAGACACTCGTCGCAAGTAGCATTTTCTTCGACTCCTCTACAACCCCTCCCTCACCCACCAAATAATTATTCTTAGCATATATTGCAGAGTGTGTATGTAGGCTACGTCGCAGTAGGTGGAGCATTCGTTTGTCACGCTGATCATGTAACCCACTCCGCGGCAATCCATCCGTCCCACAGCAGTAATTACGAATATAGCAAGACACAAAACTGTAACTGTGAGGTTACGAACCGAACAACGCGTTGCCTTGCGATGTGTGTGCAATGTGAAAATTGTATCTATCATTCATCATAAATCATTCATCGCATCGGGGGCTTTTAGGAGGCCGCATTTTCCTAACCGCCATACGTATGTCTTGTGAGACAATGATACATTGGAGTGAAAATTATTCAAATATTTTTGTTACTGTGTTTTATAATAAAAATGTATTAAAAAAGTAGTCTTTAAATTGAACCTAAAAAATAATCTAGGAATTACTGTCTACTGTGGGGGCAATGCCAGAATACAATAGTGTAAATTACGGACACAGGACTTTCATATTACTGCATAATCATAAAACGTTTGTTTAATATCTCTGTATTAGCTAAAAGCTACCTATATTCCGATGATTGAAACCCTGATGCTTGCCTGGAGAAAGAGCTAAATATCCCGAAAACAGTCGCATTCCCAACAGAGATTCTTACCGAGGACACCCCACACACGAAACAGGAGCGCTATACATTCTACCACGACGTTCGTCAAACATACATAAACCCCAGAGTCATATTAGACGCGTATGACATGCCATTTGTTTTTATTTATTTTATGAGGTTATCATCACATATCGAATTCGAATGGCAGGATGATTGGAGTCTGAAGATTGAGAAGGGCTTAGATGATAGAATTATTGGTGAATAAGGAGTTGGGAAGCATGTATATGGTAGGATGATTGAGAAAATGGGAATGATTTAGATGTTAGGAAGATTAGTGGATGATGAGTTGGGAATGATTTAGGACAACGTGGTGGCATAATTTATATACGTAGTATCTCGGCAGTTGCCCAGCTGTATTGACGAAACAATGAAAAAATATCATGCAGGATGCTCGGTGTACCAGCTGAGATTTGAAGCGAACACCTCCCAAATACGAGTACAGAACCTTGCTGCTATACCACCCTCAGCGGCACAGTATTTGTTGTTGTTGTTGTTGTTAGAACACTCGAATTCCACTATTCCCATTCAAGTACCTTCACCGCCTTGTAGTTTGAATTTCCTTC
>Ga0123353_10003552_pt1 | contig 19744 bp, 16 predicted proteins | sample TergutLab28metaG_3_FD_92763 | JGI IMG/M metagenome (GOLD analysis project Ga0123353, IMG submission 92763) | Labiotermes labralis P3 segment gut microbial communities from Petit-Saut dam, French Guiana - Lab288 P3 | ecosystem: Host-associated > Arthropoda: Insects > Digestive system > Gut ... | reverse complement strand
ATGATTCCTGAAGAGGAGACAAGGAAAAAGAAACGGCGGAGTAAAATGTAAATCGCAATCTAAAGATTGCGGCTCTGTTAACGTTTGTCAGGAAAAATGTTGACAGTTCGTGATACTGTATCGGGTACAATCGTGTGAATTATAGCAAAAATTTCTCCTTTTTTTCACTACCCATGCTACACAGCAATTTCACACTGAAAATTCAAGAGCGAGAAGGAACTAAAAAAACGGTACATCATTCCGCTTTCTTGGAAAACATCGTTCCCAAACCTTTGCCGAGTTCCCTGGCTATTCCCGTTTGTACGTTTCGGAGAAGATTGGCATCGGTGAAAGCCGCAGAACCTCCGACATTTACCGGTGTTTCGACAACAGAAACGTCTGGGTTCACAAATGACCTTCCTGTCCTTTCCGTCGCCTGGGGACGGACACGCGTTGTTGCCTGTCTGCGAACTTCCGGTTTCTCAATAACAATTTCCCTCGCCTCGCCGAACAGAGCGGTCACCTGTCTTTTTACGGCAATGCCTTCATCTACCGATGCGGTCGGATCCATCGGTTTTAGTCCGAAGGCATTATTGCCAAGGTCATCAATCATTTGTTGTAGCATTGCCCAGTCTTCTTGTTGGTTCTGCGGTGTTGATTGCCGGAGGGCTTCCCGTTCGGCGGTGTTGTCCGCCCCATAGCGTGCTTTCCGATGCAGTTGCTCCCGTTTTTGAGCATTTACCCGCTCCACTGTTCGGATTTTTTCGAGCCGCAGACGTTCCGTTCCCTGAATTCGCCGTAGTGATTCGGACACATCATAGTCTCGAAGCGAGCGTCCGTTGAATTCCAACTGGGCGGCTTTCTCGAAGTATTGATCTGCCTGTTCGTTCATTTCCTGTCGCAAGTACGCCAATCCCAAAAAATAATAGACACGCGGATCGTTGCTTTTCACTTCCTCTGCCTGTAATAGAATCGTTACTGTTTCCTTATAATTATAGTCGAAAAAGGCGTGAACGCCTCTGCCGTAGATGTGGTCTGATTCGCTGGCAACAAGAAGTGTGCCCGCTACAAATGCTGCACCCGCTAGGCAACAAACAATAAGAATCGATTTGGAACTGTTCATGTTTTTAGTCGAAAGGAACAAATCTTGCAAAAAGAGGAGTATATCAATTTTTACGGTCAGATTCAAGGGCGTTATAAACCACTCTTGACCATTTTCTCAAAAATCGCTACTGTTCACTTCGGTTCTCCTTTCTCGTTGTACGTTCATGTCGAATCCCCCTCAAAGCGGTATCGGCGCGAAGTTTTTGCTCGTGTCGGCTGCAATTATTGTCATTTTAGCGGGACTCAAAGCCGCACAAAGTTTGATTTCCCCCTTTTTGCTGGCGGTTTTTTTTGCCCTGATACTCACTCCGCCACTCCGATGGCTGAAAAAGAAAGGACTCTCCGAGGGCATTGCGATTCTCGTGCTCTCTACGTTCGTTTTTCTGCTGGGACTCGGTATCATTCTCATTTTCAGCAACTCGCTCACCCGGTTTGCCGCAAAATTGCCCACCTACAAGGAAAAAGTAACCGCCGGGTACGTCACCATTGACGGCTGGATCAATAGCATTGTCGATAAAGTGAGTGCTCTTGGTGAATCGATCCAGCAATTTAATCCCATTGAATTTGGAGACTCGGAAAGTGAGCCCTGTTCTCTCCCTGGTCCGTATCCCAAGGACATAGCAGATGAAGAGGGGACAATACGGGAGTCTTTCTCCACTGGAGATGAAAAAATCTTCATACCATCTACCGTGGAAGAATGGTTGGCGGAGAGGCAATCCGATTTACCACGGGAAAACAACGTAATTGCCCCATCGAGGAACCTGCGTCCCCCGCCCTTGCGCTCGAGCGAAAAGTTGTCGTTGAGTAACGTCGTACCGGTCAACACGCTCATCTCTTCCGTTCAAATCGGGATCAACTTATTGCTTAACATCGTAACGGTCTCATCGCTGGTGATTATCATGGTCGTCTTCATGTTAATCGAAGCCGCCCGAATGCCGGATAAGATAAAAGAAGCCTTTGGCGGTCGGGATTTGTCCAACGAGTATTTCAAAAAAATCGCGGATGATACGTGGAACTACATGAAGATCAAAACGATCATCTGTTTCCTGACGGGCGCGGCAACAACTATCGGACTTTGGTTTCTCGGTGTCGAATATGCCATCCTTTGGGGACTGTTGATGTTTTTCCTCAATTACATTCCCAGCATTGGGCAGGTCATTGCCTCGGTTCCGCCGATATTGTTGGCTCTCATTGACGGCGGAGTGAGTTTGGCATTATGGGTAACGCTTTGGTTGATCCTCGTGAACTCCGTTTTTGGACTCGGTATCGAACCTCGTTATATGGGATCGGGACTCGGTATTTCGAGTTTGGTCGTGTTACTTTCATTGATTTTCTGGGGTTGGTTGCTCGGACCCGTCGGTATGTTCCTTTCGGCACCGCTTACGATGGTTTTGAAAATCGTCTTGCAGAATGGCGAGAAAACACGTTGGATTGCTGTACTATTGAGTAATCGGTAAGGTGCGTTACGTCGTACCATTTCGCTTATTCCGCTCTATTTTACCCGGCGGTTTGGAGGAGACTTGAACGACAGGCGTTGCCGGCGCGGAATCGGAAACATTACTCTCTCTTTCTTTTTTGAGCGTACTTTCGTATCGACCGAAAATCATACGACCGGCACTGGTCTGTAAGACACTCGTTACCGCCAGTATCACCCGCTCACCGACGTAGGGTTGTCCCCCTTCGACCACCACCATCGTACCATCGTCCAAATAACCGATCCCCTGCCCCGACTCTTCCCCCGGCTTGAGCAGTTCGACGGTCAACTTTTCCCCCGGTAAAAAGACCGGTTTCAGTGCATTTGCCAAATCGTTCAGGTTAATCACATCGACATTGTGAACTTTGGCAACTTTGTTCAGGTTGTAATCGTTCGTAACGAGTCTGCCTTCAAGGATTTTTGCCAACTCGACGAGTTTCAAATCGACCGGATGATCCCGAAACTCCGGCATGTCGGTATCGTCAATGCAGAGGTCGGTTTCCTTCATTTTTTGCAATCGGTTCAAGACATCCAAGCCGCGTCGTCCGCGCGTTCGTCGGCTTCGGTCGGCACTATCCGCTATCTGTTGCAATTCATCCACCGCAAAGCGGGGCATTACCAGTTGATTGTCTAAAATCAACGTTTCCAGGACATCGGCGATGCGTCCATCAATCAAAACGCTGGTATCCAAGATGAGCGGTCGGTTGCCCTTCACATCGCGCCGGAATTCGACGTAGGGAATGATAAAACGGAAGTCATCTCGTGTTTGCACCAAAAAACTGGTACACAGATAGCATAAGGATATTCCGAGAACGAGCATAAAATTGGGAGAAAGTTGATTATCGCCCATCCATGAAAGCAAGGGATGGATTGCATATCCGATGGCTGCCGTTAACAGGACACCGATGAGCAATCCGAAGTAGATCGACGAAATCCAAATAACCCGCTTGCGAGGGATGATAATATCAACAACAACCAGTGCTCCCGCGAACAAAAAGACACCGACGAGCGCAAGCAAACCCGATGCGGGAGAGGGATCCGCGTCCATCCTCAGCAGGTACACGCCCACCCCGCTCGCAATCACGAGATAAAAACAACGTAATGTAAAAAGACCCATCTGCTCCTTCGTGTTGAAATGCCGTGCCTTCCTGGTAACAGGGCACCTTATCCCGGAATTGTACACGACAACACGTCGATTGAAAAGCCCTCCACAGACCGCGTCAGGGGTGCATAAATAATGTCTTGCACTATTTTGCTTGTGCCCAGTATTTTGTCATTCGATAGAGCCGCTCCACGAGTGTCTGGATATTGATCTTGGGTCATGGCTTTCATTTATTCAAAAAAAGCATAGAATTATTAAACATGCGTAGAAAGCATCTGTTCCTCGCTTTCAAGATATTGATTGCCCTGGTCGTTTTCGGCGGGGTCAGTCGGGAATTGTACAAATCATGGGACAAGATACAACATATTCAGTGGGACCCCAATTATCTCATTCTGGTTTTTTCAGGAATTTGCTATGCCGCCGCTTTTATTCCTGCGGCGGTGTTCTGGCGGTATGCCATGCAAACGTTAGGACAAAAGCCCGATGTTTATGAAGCATTCCGCGCTTATTTCATCGGACATCTCGGAAAGTACGTTCCCGGTAAGGTCATGGTTCTAATCATTCGGTCAGGACTGCTCAACCACGAGCGGACGACAATACCTGTGGCGGCAGCGTCCGTTTTTTTGGAGACCATGACCATGATGGCGGTCGGTGGTTTTGTTGCCGCCTCGATTGGAGCACTTTGGTTCCGACAACATGAACACTTAGTCAACAACGGCAAGTTGTTAACACTCCTGACATTTGGTTTTCTGTGTTGCATGGTCTTGCCGATACTTCCGCCGGTTTTTCATTTCATCGCAAAAAAATGCCGGATCGCATTCGAAGGTCTGCGATTTCGTACGCTTGCCGTCGGTTGGATTCTCAATGTCCCCGTTTGGATCATGTTGGGAGTCAGTCTATGGCTCACAATGATAGGTTTGGGTTTTGGTATGAAAAACGTGTCGATCTTCACCGAATTGTCATTTTGTACGTTGGCAATTTCTGGTTCGATAGTGGTAGGGTTTGCTTCAATGTTGCCGGGTGGGTTCGGGTCTAGGGAGTTGACACTGATGTACATGCTCACTCTTTTTTTTACGACCCATCCGATAGAAGGTATTGAACCGATGGCTATTGCGATTGCCATTGCTGCCGTTCATCGACTCGTTTCGATTCTCTCGGAGTTAATCGTTTCGGCACTCTTTTTCGTGATACGTCCTACACTTTGAACAGATCGGTGCTCAAATACTTTTCGCCGCGATCAGGAAAGAGGACAACGACAAAACCTTTTCGGAGTCCCTTGACAATGCTCAGTGCTGCAAGCATTGCGGCCCCGCTGCTCATCCCGACAAAGATTCCCTCTTCGAGAACAATTCGCCTTGCCATCGCAAACGCTTCCTCCGACTCGACATGAACACTATGGTCAATCTGCGACTTATCGTAAAGGTCTGGCACAATCGCCTCCTGCATGTTTTTCAGCCCCTGAATGTAATGTCCTTTGATAGGATGCGCTTCGACGATTTTGATGGACGAATTCTGCTCTTTCAGTCCCATTCCGACCCCCATTAGAGTTCCAGACGTTCCCAGCGGCGAAACGAAATGCGTGATCTTACCCTCGGTTTGCCGCCAGATTTCCCCTGCCGTCGATTGATAATGCGCCAATTTGTTGTAAACGTTCGAAAACTGATTCGGGTTGAAATACTTGTCAGGAAATTGGGCGACCAGTTCCCGACATTTTTGGATGGCACCGTCGGTTCCTCCCTCTTTCGGCGTGAGTACGATTTTGCCGCCGAACGCCTTGATCATCTTTTGCCGTTCAATAGATACCGCTTCGCTCATCACGATCTCGACATCGTAGCCGAGGGTGGTGCCGATCATCGCCAAACCGATGCCGGTATTGCCGGATGTTGCTTCGATAATCGTTTTACCGGGTACCAGTTTGCCTTCATCTTCCGCTTGTTGGACCATTTTGAGGGCAATCCGGTCTTTGATGCTGCCGGTAGGATTGAATCCTTCTAGTTTGGCGAAAATGTCAACGTTCGGATTCGGATTCATTTTGCGAATACGAACCAATGGCGTGTTGCCGATGCAGTCTAAAATATTGTCGAACATGAAAAGTGAAAAAATAAAGTGTAAGCAGTATTATACCGTAAACGGGATCAAATTGCCTGTTTTGTGGAGAGCCCCCCCCTTGGGTACAAAATTTTCCGGCGAAAGCATAAGGCGAAAGCACAAAGAGGCAATCGGGATTCCGACTAGGGGAGCGAGTCAACATCATTTTAGCAGGAAAAAACATCCGAATCCGAAATCCGGCAACTTTGCGGGTTACAAATTCATCTTTTTCATGGTAGAATGGGTAGGGGTGGTTGCCATTTAGCCGGTACTCCGACTCTCCTGGATTTTGAACGAGGTGAACGATGAAAACAAGACGTGCTTTTACACTGGTTGAACTGTTGGTGGTGATTACCATCATCGGTATACTGGTAGCGTTGGTTACGGTCGCAGTGGCGGGGGCAATGAAGGTAGCCAAACGAGCCCGAATCGGCTGGGAAATGAGTCAAATTGTCATGGCTCTCGAACACTATAAAGCCGAGTTTGGAGAATATCCGCCCGATATGTTCGACGATGATGCCCTCGTCCGGCACGTGAAAAAAAGATGGCCAAGATTCTACTTTGATTCCTCGCCGGGGACAGCGAACACAGCCCAGCACATCAGGCAACTTCTCAATGAGGCGTACCTCAACAATCCTGCATTTCCAGTCAACGTGAACTTTGGAGACGAAGGTTCGGAGTTAGGAGCGTTAGCAGTGTGGCTTGGCGGGTTTCCCAATTCCGACGGGATATTGTCGGGATTCTATGCCGACCCAGCGGACCCGTTTACGCCCAGCAATGCCTTTGACAAAAAGGTTTTTCTCGAACTGGAAATAGGCAAAAACGTCCGTATTGAGGGCTTTGGCGTACCGGTCATCGTCAACGAAATCCAAAATACCTTTGTGCCGTTTGTCTATTTCAGAGGAAGAGCCGATGGCGGTCATGAGGCTTACTGGCGGGCAATAGACGAAGTGAAACGTTTCGATTTTTCGGTGATCGGTTTGGGCTGGTGCTCTCCTTATGCGGAAGAGAGAAATGTTAACGACAACATAAAATGGAAGAATCCGACCACGTACCAACTGATTCATCCGGGGCTGGACGGTCAATTCGGTTTCGAGAAATGGCTAGGGACTGATTTTGATTCTGGAGGGTACATCAAGACAGGCGTGGGCATTGGACTGGCGGACTTGGACAACATCACAAACTTTGCGGACTGCAAAGAATTGAAGAGCATATTACCGTAACTATGAAAAACAATCATCGGCAAATACGGCGGTTCCCAACAGATAGGGCGGCAAGTCGGCGAGCGTTTACGCTGGTCGAGTTACTGATGGTGGGTGCTATTATTGTCATTTTAGTAGCCCTAACACTCATGGTTTCAAGAATGGTAACAGCGGCAGCCAAAGAAACAAAAACGCAAGCCACTATCCAAAAAATCGATACGGCAATACAACAGATTTTTGAATCATACGAAAGTAAATTTTCCGTCATTCAGAACAGGATTGTTAACGACCTGGCGACATCCGATCTTCCCGAAGTGATACAACAAAAGATCGCCACGCATTTTATCCGAGACCTTATGCGGATGGAAATGCCCCAAAATTGGGCGGAAGTGTATGACTCCAAAAATTCGAATGTTTCCTCGGAGCCGATCACAATCACGCTCGCCGGAGTGAATTATACCGCCGAAAAGTCCCCGCTGTTGGATTATTACTGGCAGGCATACAACAATGCGGAAAAGTCTCCCAGCCGGGCGGCATTACTGTTTTTGATTATCCAAAACTTGAATCCCGAAGCACTGGAAGCGTTTCACGGAAGCGAAGTGGCGGATACGGACGGGGACGGCTTGCTAGAATTCATCGATGCTTGGGGAAATCCGATTCAGTTTTTACGCTGGGCACCGGCATTCACCGGAACTGCGTTGCAGCCGGACGTGTTGGCGTTGGCAAAATACGTTCCAAGTACGGATGCCCAGGATTGGTGGGACACGAGGGGACATCAGTTGCGAGATGCCATGGTAGAGGCAAAAAGACAGCATCCCGACCCGCTCGATGAGTGGGGAGCCGCTCTCGGTTGGTTTTTGTATCCGCTGGTCTATTCCGTCGGTCCCGATGGTAAACCAGGTATCGAAGAAGGCGACGATGTTCCACCGATCCTCGGAAGCGACGGAATCCTTGATCCATTTGTCTTCCCTTTTGGCATGCCAGACGGTACACAGCACCATTTAGACAACATCCATAATCATCAATGGTACAGAAGTTATTAGGACAATGCAAAATCGTCAGTTAAAAAATTCCCTTAGTGGAATGACGTTGGTCGAATTGTTGGTGGTGGTTGCCATTATCGGCACGCTGCTGGCGATCAGTGTACCGTTGCTCAAACCGATGTTGGAATCCCGGCGGACATCCAATGCCGCCCATGTTTTGGCGGGAGCGTTCCAGCATGCCCGGGTAAAGTCGATTGAAGAGCGGAGCAGTTACGGTATCCAACTGATCCCCTTCGCAACCGCCCCGTCGGTTTCTGTGCAGTTACAGTTGCAAAAAGGAAAAGATGTCAATATTGTGAACCCTCCTAATTTTCGGGTAAAGGTCAATGCAGGGAACATTATTCCGTATCATTTTCCGCCTGGCGGGACGGAATGGCAAATGTTGCCCTCTACCGATCCACTTTTCAACGAAGTGACGGCACCTTTCAGCAATGGAATGTATGTTCAGTTTAACCGTATTGGACGTTTTTTCAAAATCGACGGAAAAGACGAGACGGGTACATATTACAGATTGGCTGCTCCTTACGAAAATTTGAAATTACCTGATGACGATAATTATACGCCGGGTGACGCGATGGAATACTGTGTCCGGCAGTCGACCGTCTCTACTTGGCTCCCGCCGGTGGTCATGCCGCGGAGAACGGTCGTCGATATTGCCTTTTCCGGCGGGGATCCGGTCAACTTTGAGGGGAAACCAAAAACAACCGGCGGAATACCCCCGCACTTTTATCCGGGAGATGGTGTAACCGTGATGTTCACGCCGGCGGGGAACGTGGATGTGATATTCATCAACGGGGCGGAAAAAAAGGTCAACGAAACACTCTATTTTTGCGTCGGGGATTGGGACCGGCAAGTGGATGCACAAGGAAATCCTCTTGCGGAGGACACGAAAACGAACCCCGAAGTACCGACGACCTATTGGGTAGTGTTGCATCCCAAGACGGGTAAGGTTTTCCTCACGGAAAACGCCCCGATTCGTCCGGGAAGCACTTCGCTGGTGAATAAACTTCACGATGCCCGAAAGTTTGCAAGAGAATACTTTTTTAATGTGGGATATTGAGCATGGTAGATACCCCAAGGAGGGGAATTACAGAGCGGAGTACCGCACGTTGCCGCCCGGCGGTCGGCAGCCTACCTTTGTGTCGAGGAGCAACAATGCAGAACAAGAAACGGTTAAAAAACGGTATAACGTTGATCGAGGTGTTGGCTTCGATCTTCGTCGTCAGTATTGGTTTGCTCGGCGTGCTTGCCGTGATCCCTTTCGGTGCGTTTCAGGCTTCCAAGGCACGGCACGCAGAGTATGCCTCGAATATGCTTGCCAACGCCGCCGAAGAGGTTGCCCTCCGTGAAATGATAAAGCCGACGGGGTGGGGATTCAATATACCATTTGGAGATGCGCAAGAAATTGAGGAGGAGTGCGGTACGCGGGATAATACGAGTATTCCGGGGCAACGCAGTACCACAACCCGAACCGCCCGGATCAGGATTTACCCGTTGCTGGCGAGCGGCGGACTTCGTCTGCTCACTCGGGTTGAATACGAGGTTGAGGATGTTACTGTGACTGAGTACGTTACTGGTGATCCCCCTATTCCTCCAAGTGAAACCCGAGAAATCGTGTATTTTAACCAATTCCACGCTGTGAATTGTACAAGGTCGATTTGGTTTGAACCGTGTGAAACTGCCGCGTTGCCTGACTTCGTTCATGTTTTTCCTCTTGCATCGTTTTCCCCTGACCCGTTGCGGGTTGCCTTGACGCGTAAGTGGGCAGAGCCGATGCGGGGACAAGATGATCTGGTCTATACAATATACCCCGATCAACGCCCCGACTTTGCGAAACAAAACAACAAGGTACAAAGTTCAGGAAAATACACTTGGTTCGTCACATTTTTACCGCAGAGTGCTAACGATTGGGACGGAACCCTTCGCGTAGAGTGTGCAAGTGTCTTTGTCGGCAATGAGGTGGTTCCCCTTAATAATGTCAAACCTGCCGTCGATGTTCTCGCCTGCTACAATCGTGTGCCGGACGATGATCGGCAGTTGTCGGTTTCTCCCGCGTCAAACTGTACGTTTCTCCCTTCCTTGAGAGGCGGCACATTCACGCTTCCCAACGCGAGTTACTTGGATTTGTTATCGCACACGAAGTACGTGTTTGTATCGTGGGAAACAGCAGCAGGGACTACTGACGGGGCTTGGTGCAAAATCGTTTTCGTGGATAAATCCCCTTTGGCAAGACCGAAAATGATTGTAACGGGTGATCTGCCGAGTGCTGCCAATAATATGCACGTTTACATTCCCAGCGGCGTACTATATCGCAAGCGAGTGGAAAATATACCGATAAATTAAGAGATAGGAGGCAGGAGATGGGAGATGGGAGTCAGAAGAAGTCAGGAGTCAGAATATGCAAACTTTTTACATAATCAACAATCGAAGCCGGCGGCGTGGAGTCACGCTGTTGATCGTGCTTGCGCTCATGGTCATGTTTGCCATGTTGGTAACAACCTTTATGGTCATCACCACACAAAATCGGCGGACTGCCGAAACCTTCGCAAAGATTCTCATAGAAGAACCCCCGTCTGGGGTTTTTAGCGAAAAAGTAGAACCCCTACCAAGACAAGACTGGCACTTTGATGCGGCTCTGCGGCAACTACTGAATGGCAGTCCGATGAGTATCATGGAAAATCTGTATGGGCATCCGAATACCGGGCCGGCGGGACACTTTCAGGTAGAGTCAACAACCGATGGGACTCTCCTCTTGGTAACAATCCCCAATCTATCGGACTATCTTGATCGAAACGACCTGGGCAACGTTGTTACCGTGTTACTCCCAAACTCTCCCTTGCACCTTAAAAGCACCTTCGTTTTTGATGTCCTGCCCTCTGAAGACAGCATTCTCCTTGTTCCGTTCATGGGGACGGGACTGAACACCGTCGGAGCACAGGTCGCCTCTTTGAGTCGAGTGGGTAGCCAATTGGTTTTCAACACTCCGCAATTTAGCGGTGCCGATGTGCCCGGCTATACGGCACCGGATCACCGGAATATGTTTTTGGCATGGCATGACGTGAAAAACGGCCAATTGGAACAGACGATTCCCTCGTTTCACCGTTCCGAACATGTTTTGCGTCCCATGCCGACGGATCATCCCGACTTTACCGGAAGTAATCCGGCGGCTACTGTCGGAAATCTTGAGCATTTCCTTGCCCACGGTCCCTGGGACGTGGACAACACTGGGAGCGGAATCGCCGATGGGGTGTGGCTCGACATCGGTTTGGGAGTCCAACCCGACCCACAACGCCCCAACTCTTTCTACAAACCGCTCGTTTCCTTTCACGTGATCGACATGGATGGTCGAGGCAACCTAAACACACTGGGCAATCTTGCGCTGTGCGAGCCGCCGCCCGATTTGTCTGACATGGATATAAACCTAAATACCGGTAAGATGGGGACGGGAATGGGACCTGCCGAATTGACATCGCCATTACTGCCGCCCGAAATTCTGGCTGGCATCTTGACCGGAGACAATAAACATGACGGACGATACGGTCCGCCCCACGCTGATGACAACAAAGTGAAACCGGGCGACGACGATTTAATGCTCAACAACGGAATCAATGAAAAGGCTTACACCGATGGCGGACTTGTCGCAGACTGGTTCGGATATTCGCCGATTATGTTCGACTCGTTAGGAAATCGTGTTGTTGCTGTTCCTGATACCGAACTTGACAATCCCTATTTGATGAATCCCTACTCTCGCTTGAATGGCGATGATCCCTTCCGAATGATTGAATTGGAGTCGCTTGTGCGTTCGGTCATGGATAGGGATTATCGTACTTTGCCGCAACGGTTACGGGACCTGCTCGGCGATGTTTTCGACCCGACAACGCTACCCGCATCGGCTTTGCGTTACAGTTTTGGCACGCGCAGTAGCGACATTCCCGTGGCTCCGCCGCTTTACAGCCGCGTCCTTTCACTCTGTGCTGGTAATCGTACCGAGGCGAATAAACTGTGGATGTTACTGCCGGAAGAAATCCGACGCGGAGGGAAGGTCAACTTGAACCGGTTAACACTAATACCGAATTGGGAGACAGGCGGAGCAAACGTTGCAGAAAAAAGTGCTCTCCTCGCCGCCAAAGTACAATTTGCCCAAGAGATGTTTTATCTGCTCCGCGTGTTGCTTTCCGATAAGATAACATCGCCCGAATTGTTGGAACGTTTAGCGCAGTGGTCGGTCAACCTCGTGGATTTCGTTGATCCCGATGACGTGATGACCCCCTTCATTTACATGAACGACTCGCCGAGAACGATCAGTGCTTTCGATAATAGCACACTCATTGCCAAGGTGAACGAGGGAACATTAACGCCAGCGGACATGAAAAATGCACATTGCACGTTGATCTGGGGATTTGAAAAATCGGAAGTCGTTCTGACGGAAACCCTTGCCTTTCACAATCGCGGAGTAGTGGCGATTGAAGACAACAACGGCAACAGCAGTGCTTTTCGTCAAAATATCCGTCCGCAGGGCTCGCTCTTTGTCAAACTTTACCGACAGGGAAATGGGCAACGTAATTATTCGGTCAGTAGTCTCATTGATGCGGAAACGGGGACATTAGACCTTGCCCAAAGAACAACCGACCGTGCGAATGGCGATTTCGTATGGCGGATTGCTATCGGTGAAGCCGCAAAAACGACCGTAGCGGCAATAGAAAAATTCACATGGAATGAAGATGATTACCTTGAAAAAAATGCCCTTCGGCAACTATTGACTCCCGATGATGGCAAACCGAGGTATCCGCAATTTTATCAATGGTGGTACAAAGATCCCGATACCGAAGGTGCCGGGGAATATCATCCCGATTTGGGGAGACCGGAGCGGTTTATATGGTTCGGGCGGGGAACTCTTCCGGAGCCCGATGATAGTGAAAACCGGTTGCGATCCTTTGGGCAACACACGGGAGGCAATCCCAACAACTGTATTCTTTCCCGAGACACCTCCCTTGTCGTTGCCCCCCAAGAGAGAACCTACCTCGGTCCGCCTGATGCTCCCGTGTCTATTAACCTAGCAGGTGTCAGGACGATATTTGCCGTCAATCTGTCCGATGCCGGAAGTTCGGAACCGGGCACGAGACTCAATGTTTCCGAGCCGTTGTCGCCCACTGCCTATCCAACATTTACTCCCAGTGTCCCTCCTACTTTTACAGACCCGGAGCCGTTTGATGGCAGAATAGCTGGCACCATTCCTCGCCTTCGTGGAACTATTCCGTGTTACAAGACCCTCTGCTTGCAGCGGCTTGCCGATCCCAGCCGATCATACGATCCAATTTGCAATCCGTATCTGACGGTCGATTGGAATATGATTGATCTGCACGTCTTCAACAGTGTCAATCGACCGAATCAAAATAGGCGGACGGAAGAGAGTGATATACCAAAGGATGAGGATATGCACATGTCCTCACGACAGTGGAAACACACATCCACTGGATATTCAAACATTTGGGACAGAACACTTGCCAAGAATGATTTAGTGGACAAGGCAGGATTGGAACGCACGGGATACGATGATTCGGGCGGCGAAGAAGGCGGACTCCTAGTAACCGTACCCAAACATACACTGGGGCAAGCCGTTCCTGCCAAGCCATTGATGCACTTCCCTTGGAACGATGCTCCATTCATGAACTCGGGCGAGTTAATGCTCGTCCCGACATCGGCACCGGGACGATTTGGGGTGGAATACCACGACAACATGTCGGGTAGTTTCTTTGACACCAGAGGCATGAAGCCGCGTTTCGGTTACAACGAGGTCGAATTCTGTCGTCCCTACTTCAATGATGGCCATTTTAATTGGGGCAATTCGGAATCCGATATGCAACGTCTGTTTGATTTCGTCCATGTTCCCACGCGATTTTCAGGAACAAGGACGGACCCCCTAGAAACTTCCCCCGTACTGGTGTATAGGGAGCCGGGAAAGATCAATCTGAATACCCTTACCGAAGAGGGCTGGAACATACTGGCAAACGGCAGGACGGGCTTTCCCAGTTATGACAAATTCTGCGAATATCGGGACCAAGCAAGGGATGCCGATGGACCATTCCTTTCACCTCTGGCGGCACTGTTGGGTTTAGAAGGGATGATTGACAACGGTGCAAGCAATCCCTACACCGCCTTGGAAAACGTCATGCGGCTTTCCGATGTTACGACGACGCGCTCCAATGTTTTTGCGATCTGGGTCTCCATTGGTTATTTTGATGTCGAAAGGTTTGCGGATAGAACCGCTCTGCTCGCCAAGTATCCTGCGCTTACGCACATCGACAGCGATGTAATGTTCAAGGATGTCTATCCAGATGGTTGTGTTTTGGGTGCTGAAAGGGGACTCGACGATGGTACGGTCAGGCGGTATCGGGCGTTTTATCTGTTGGATCGCAGTACCCCAGTGGGTTATCGCTACGACAACGAAATGAATGTGCGAGGCGTTATCCTTCAGGAGACGCAAGGATTGGATTGAGGGGATTTAAGATGAATTATGCGCAAGATCATCCCCCCTTCATCATCCCCCCTTCATCATCACTCTCTATTTTTTGGATCATTTTGAGAAACTGTGTCATGTTAGGACAGCGGCGGGAAACGTCTGGTTCGATACAACTGTGAAGTGCCTTTGCGATCGTTTTGTTGATGTTCGGACGATACTCGGTAATCGGAACCGGCTGTTCACTGTGAGACATGGCGGCAATACCGGAGTCGCCGCGTGGCCACGGAAGTTCCCGTGTAAATAATTCATACATCGTTACGCCAAACGAAAAAACGTCGAGTCGTATGTCCGTTGGTCTGCGGCGCACCAACTCCGGTGCCATGTAATTTGCCGTTCCCGTCCGATTGCCGGGATCGGTAAACGGCGGCTTGTTCGGAAGCGTCAAACCGAAGTCGGTCAACTTCAAAACCGTCCCATCGCCGACGAAAAGCAAATTGCGGGGACAAATATCACGATGAATGTAGCCTTTCTTGTGAACTTCCGCAACGGCTTCGGCAACTTGACGCATATAAAAAGTTCTTGCACCTGCCATCAAATCTTGGGGAACGAGCAAGATGTTATTTAAGCCGGTACCTTCGAGATATTCCATCACAAGATACTGCTCGCCGTCCGTAGTGAGTCCCTGATCCAGCGTTTTGACTATGTACGGATGCTCGAATAGAACCGATATTTCCCCTTCGGTCGGTTTTTTTATCCCCATGGTTTTCCATCGGGCATTGACCTTTTTCAGAATGTCCGAGTCGATGATTTTGACCGCTACGAGTTCGCCGGTCTGCTTGTCGCGTGCTTTGAAAACCTGCGACATCGTACCGGAAATGGCTTCTTGAAGTAGTTCATACTTTTGCCGATAATTCAATCTCGGCTTGCCAAATAAGGTTTTCAGAAAGGACATGGGACAACGTCTCCGCAAAGTATATCGAAAATATACCTGAAACTGAAAAAAAATCCCCTCTCCCCCAAAAAAGGCAGAATGCGACCTATTGACTTTTTCTGGTCGCTGTGATAGGTTTGGTTACGTGCCGCAGAGACGGCGCGTTTCGACAACCCGTTCAACACAGAGGTATTGATTATGAATAGCGAAAAAAAGATTTCCCGACGCAAAATGGTTGGTGCTCTCTCCTTGGGCTTGGCATCAGCAGCAGTTACCGTTCCCGCAGTTGCACAGGATACTCCCAATGGTGGTAACCAAGGGCAGAGACAACGTGCCCTTGAAGGACGGAGGCAAGGATCGAGACAGCAAAACTTGCCAGTGTTCAATAACGCTGATTTTTATGGGACGGACGGCAAGTTTAACGTAGAAAAAGCAAAAGACGCTATTATCGCCCTTTGCCGTTATCACCGTTATCCCATTTTTCCGGGAATGCGTGAGAAACTTTTCGTTACCGACTACAATCTGGGGCAATTTACCACGGTCGGACTCGCCTGCATCATCTTCGTCAACAATGTTGCGGGCGAAGCCAGTTACATGATGTTGGAAATTTACCTCCTGCCAAACCAAATGTTAGCGGAACACTGGCACGAAAAGCCGGAGAACAACCCGCTCTGCGCCCAGAAAAATGAAGGATGGTTGATCCGCTGGGGACGCAGTTACGTTGTCGGAGAAGGTGAAGCAAATCTTCCGCCGGAAGTTTCGGTGCCAAAAATACATGGCGATGTAACGACCTGGCATTGTATCACTGCTGATCCCGGCGATTTTGTTCCATTGTCCCGTATCGGTTCGCGGCACTGGCAACTCGCGGGCAAGGAGGGTGTAATCCTAACTGAGGTGGCAAATGCTCATGATGGCGGTGCGGTGCGGCACACCAATCCCACTGCCGATGCCGCTTTTCGCGGATAATTCGCTCCGCTTGCGTGAGCGTGTCAAAAGATAATCCCTGTTTTGATGTACAGAACCGATGGAGGGCTTGCCCAACGGCGGGGGCTTTCGGAGTGGGAGTACAGTTCCCTGTCGAAACTGCCGCCGAATTCAAAATAACCGCCGATTTGATTCGGCATGGAAAATTCAATTCCCGCTCCAAGCCGAATATCGTTGTAGTCGGTCAAACCGTTAATTCCGTTGATATCCCAACTACCTCCGGCGTAATCGAGATGAACATATCCCCACCAATCGGCTTGGGGTCCCGTCCATAAGCGCCGATATATCTTCGGGTTGGGAAACATCAATTTCAACACCCAATCATCGTCGGGAGTCCAAACGACTCCCAGCGTTGGCAACATTTTCACTCTGGAACGTCCATAGTAAATCACTCCCGCGTGATATTGTATTTGCGCTGAAGTGTGGACTACCCCTTCGAGGCGACCTTGATACCGTATGGCATCGGAGGACATTCTTTCAAAGTCGGAAAAGACACCGACGCGTCCCCAAGCAATGAGGCTGAACATATCGTTGAATTTCGGCTGGACTCCGAAGTCGAGAAATGCTCCGAAACCATTCGGAGACATGTGCGGTGGACCAACCGGTCCATTCCACCATGCCAGACTACAAGCCGGCGCAACATAAAAGTATCCGGTTCTTCCATTATTGGGAATAAACCTGCATGGAAACGCTAGTTGGGTGCGTAATTCAATTTCGTCCATTCCAAATGCATCTGCACCATTTCCCTTTGGTAGATGCGTGTATTCAAAGGTGGTTGCTTCCCGGAATCGCCGTATTGCTTCGTATGTTTCGGGAACGAACCGGTCAAAATTCCCGGAGTATATATTTGCGGGGGCAGTCTGTCCCACCCCGCTTGTTCCGCCGCCCGAAGAATTGACGGTACCCATGGGAAAAATCGTTCCAAACGGAGCCGTTTGCGGGGAAACGGCGTAGGGATCAATATGCGGCAACATCGCCGCAGAGTTGGCAGGCGGAAGTGTCGTCGGTGTGCTGGGTATCGGAGTAATACTTGCCGGTGTGTTTTGAGCGACGAAAATCGGTGCAAATTGTCCCGATTTTGTCTCTGGATTTGTCTCAAAATTTACTGCGGAGAGGAGCGAATTTTCTGCGGTGGTAATCGAACCGTAGGAGATGGCGGCGGGCGTTTGCGCAACGGCAACGGCGCAAAAGAACATCACCGGGAATATCCCGGAAAGTACCCAGGCGAAACCAATCGTGAACAACCGTGCCGTCATTGTATCCGTACCGAAGTCTTCCGGCTTAGGGAACGATAGCGATTTTGCACAAAACGGGCAAGAGCATAATTTAATCTACACGGGGACATTTCTGCGAGAGTACCGTCAATTCGATCAAATTGCCTGTTTTGTGGAGAGACTCCCCTGCCGCAGTGCGGCATCCCCTACTTCCTCTTATTTGGTATCATCGACCGGAATGACATGTGGGCAAATTAGATAGACCTTCGGAGTCGTCATGTCGGACAAAGTTTTGCCGCTCAATAGTTTATTGGGTGCTCGGCTTTCCAACAACATTTCCATGAAATCGAGTTTCGGTTTGTACTGGATAACCTTATAGTCGCGTTCGTCCAGCCTCGCTAACAGCCCAGCCTGTTCTATTGCATCGTCGAGGAATCCGATCTTGTCGATCAGTTTGTTTGCGACCGCCTCATTTGCCGTGTAAACTTGTCCTGTTGCCAGTTTATCCAACTCCGCCGGGTTATTTGCAAATTCTCCCCGTCCCTCACGGATGATTTTTTTGAATCGGTCAAAATTGTCATCGATCAAACGTTGCCAGAGAACTCGCTCTTCCTCACTCATCGGTTTCATAAAACTCCCCATCGCCTTGTGCGGACCACTGACAATCGGCGTTGACTCCACACCGATTTTATTGAAAAGTTCTGAAGCGTCAAAAAGCGAAGCGATCACGCCAATCGAACCAGTAATCGTCGAAGGTTCGGCATAAATTTCATTGCCGACCATCGAAACGTAATAACCACCGCTGGCAGCAATCGATCCCATGCTGACGACAATAGGGATTTTCCGTTCCGATTTCATCTTTTTGAGCAGGTGGTGATAGTAATCGCTTCCCGACATTGTTCCGCCGGGAGAATTCACCCGCAACACCACTGCTTTAACTTTGGTATCCGAGATCACCCTCCGAATTTGTTTGGCGACGAAGCCCTCTGCATTACTGGTGATGAGCCCGTCAATGGTTACCACCACAATTTTGTGGTCGGCGTTTTTGTTTCCGCCTATCATTTTTTCTGTTACCGTTTTTTCGTCGAGTTCCGCTGTGATTTCGGACAGCGCATTATTGGCAATGGCAAACAGAAAGATGCTTCCAATAAGCGTACCGACACCAATCATTCCGAGGAGAATAAGGGTAAAAACACCATAGAGAGCGACTTGGGCACACCCGAAGGATCGGACGGGTGGCTGAGAATAATGATGGTATTGATGAGGAGGAGGGGGCGGTGGTGGGTAATAGCCGGTTGTTTGGCGGGGACGTGTCGGAACATTCGGATCAGACGGTGGTGGGCTCGGCGAGGATTCGGACATTGACTTGCTGTGAGAGAAAACGACCACGGAATTCTAATTCCGGGCAACCAAATTGTCAAGAGCACGGATATTTTTACCCCTTGATCTTAAAAGGTAATCTTGGCTTTCATTTTCCTCGCATTCGGATAGAATCGAGAACTCCACACAGGCGATTCGCATGATGACATCCATTCGTGTCAAAATTTGGGCGGCACTCACGCTACTGATTCTGCTCGTTTCCACGCTGGCAGGTGCAGGACTGTATGCCGTTCGTCTCTACCAGCAACAGGTACGAGACGTGACATGGCGAGTCAACGTTTTGCCAGCCGCTGGGAAATTAAGTCGACATGTCGCCGGCTTACAAACCATTCACGGTGAACTGCGAGGCATTCGGGCAACACGGCAATCACTGTCCACCACCTTTGGAGATGGCTTCCGTCCTGTTCTTGAAACTCAATTTGCGCACACGCTCTCCGACCTGAAACAGGGTTATGAAGACTACCGGCAACTTTTGGAAGACCGTGTTCAGGAAATCGGTATCGAAGAGAGCTTCGCCCATGAATTTTCGACGGTCGATAGCATTCGATGGACAATTATCGAATTGGACGCAATCGTTCAACAACAAGGTTGGAGCACAGGAAACCCCGGTTTGGAAAAGGTCGAAAACCTGTTAGTAACGATGCAAAATCATGCCGATAGATTGACAGTGTAGCATCAACTTGGTTAGATTGGCATTGACTTGTATCGATAAAATTGGCAGACTATTCTCTTTGAGATTGCAATCAAGGAGGATTCTGCCATGTCTGGTCCCGGAGAATATTT
>Ga0123353_10003551_pt1 | contig 19749 bp, 7 predicted proteins | sample TergutLab28metaG_3_FD_92763 | JGI IMG/M metagenome (GOLD analysis project Ga0123353, IMG submission 92763) | Labiotermes labralis P3 segment gut microbial communities from Petit-Saut dam, French Guiana - Lab288 P3 | ecosystem: Host-associated > Arthropoda: Insects > Digestive system > Gut ... | reverse complement strand
TCTATCCGCAAAAGTTGGCACTAACTTCGCCGACCGGCGGCGGCCGCTCTGTCGGTATAGTTCGCGTGCGGACTAAGGCCACGGAGTTTAGTTTAGTTTAGTTTAGTTTAGTTTAGTTTAGTTTAGTTTTAGTACTTCTTTTCAACGAGTGGAAATAAACGAGAATGGAAGAGAGAAATTCAATTTATGAGAAGCAACTATACTTTTCCCTGCTATGGAGGACCGTCCCTCGAACCCACGCACCCTTCAGTTTAATGACTAGCTACAGGCTGAGTGAACACGAAACTGGGGTTCGTTTCCCCGGAGAAGCCAAAAATATTTTTCTTCTTCTCCACTTGTACACAGGCTGGTGGGTACAAACAGGCTTCTGTCCAGTGAATACCGTAGCTTTTTCACTTTGTGGTGAAGCGAGAAGGAGCGAAATTTGACCTTTCGAGTGAGCGTAATGCCTAAGTTAGGAATGACTGTTTCCTATAATTATGCTACTCCATATGTGTCCATGAACTTGTGTACATTTTAGGATAGGAACACTACGCCGGTACCGGTCGTGCATCCGTATGCTATCAACATATTGACTGGCCTATCCGGGCCCTTGATTACCTTATTATTATTAAACTAATACTGAAATGAGTATAATTTAATTATCGTTGTTAACGTCTCTCTGTAAGCATACGGAACTATTTGATTCGTTTTGCTTTCACCATGATAATGAAACAAAGAGCAATTGTTTGTACTCATTAATTCCAAAATTCATTGTGCCGCTTTGTTTACTGATCACAATAGAACAAGTTTTTTTTTTTTCATTCGTCAAAAGAAACGGCTTCTTTTCCACCCAATTTACATTCAGCGATGTAAATTTTTCGGTATAGTTTTAGCTTTGTCAAAAGAATTTCAAACAAAAACTTTGAGAAACATTGAAGAGTATGTTTTGAAAGGCCTGGAGTTTTGGAATGCAGCCCGCGTCAGCGGCATCTCGTTTCAGTTATAACTTAAGTGATCTGTATGTTTCACGCTAAGAGGATGAGCGGCCTAAGGCGACTCGACGAAACCTTCAGTCCCGCACGTTTGTGTCTGGCGATATACGGTTGATTATGTTTACGTCTGTACAAGCGAAGGCGCCTTATTGCATCGTGAAAACGGATACCTTGCGGAATTTTTTGTAAAACAGAGTTGCAAGAATTTGCGTTGTATTTATTTCGCCATGTCTGGCTGCCTCCCTGTCCGTTTGTTTTACTGGTCCCCATCTTTCAACAACTCGAGAAACCATGAACGGATTTATATAAAATTTGTTGTTTCATAGTTCAAAATTAGATAAAAATCGACCAACTTACACAGAAACCTACATAATTTTCTGCTCGGTTTTCACTAAACATTTATCAGAGCCAAAAGTATTTCGATCAAATGTTGGAAGGAGAATATAAAGGTATTTATTGAAAAAAGAGTGACCAACTTGATGTCACTTGCATTATTATTTCATTATTTGATGCTCAACATGTTTCGGATGCAAGCTCCTGAGGATGGATGTATTAACATCCGAAACATGTTGAGCATTAAATAATGAAATAAGAAAGCAAGTAACATCAAGTTGGTCTCTCTTTATTCAACTATCAAGATGATGCACGGTCCAATAAACAAAACGTATTTATGTCCAAATGCACTTTTCTCAACTCATATATTTCCATGAAGTTAAGGAAAAGCGACGGAAAGTGCCTGAATTGATACACACTATATATTTACTATCATTTTTTACTTCCATGTCTCACTTACTTTATGATATACAGTAAGATGCAAACTGGATAAACGCAGACTGTTTTCTTCATGCATGATGTGTTTACAAGTATATCATAAAAATTATAAAAAAGATTTTCACAAAAATTACCGCATCAATAGTAATCTGGAACTTAAGAGATCCTGAACTTGGGGTGTCATTAGGTATACCAATGGCTCAGGTATGGGAGAAATAGTTTGTTTCTGCATAGATCATTAGGCAGATACACAGAGTTTAGCAAAACTGAAGAGAAATGTTAAACCTTGGATACTTAAAGTCCAATGTACTTGAAACCACAGTTGACACGATATTTCCCTATTGTGAGATAGTGGATGAGATTTTGTAATATTAATTTAAGATAGATACCTTTAAAAAATATTATTCCGATAATTTTTATGTCCATAAATCTAGTCGTATTTAGACTACATACGTGGAACATGTGGTCTTTCAGCTTGTCTGTGAAATTACACAAATCATTGGTCAGATTTTTAAATTATGTAAAAGTGTGGATTATTTCTGTCACCTTTATTTGAACCGAAAAGAAAAAAAGATCAAGTACTTCCTGACCTTAATTAAGCAAAACACCACCAAAAAGTATAGGGGAGCAGACGTGTAACTCCACGCATTCTTAACCTCAACACTGAGTGAAAATGAGTTAGCAGAATAATTTTTCGACTTCATTACTTCCGGTCGCCATTTGATAGGAAATGAGTCTGGTTATACATTTTAGGTACATTATTTACAAGAAAGCTGATTATGAATACGTAATGATGCGAATCGCGATTTCACGACACTTATATTAAAAATTATGCGTGTGTTACAGCAGTTATACTAAACATTTCTTGTCAGTACTTTTGGACATAAATGTAAATTGTGGGGTAGCAGTAACGGTCTGACAAATGCCTGACGCTGTATGTGCAGTTTTGAGCTCCTGATGATAGAGGGAAAAACCGTCTGAAACCTGTAGAGCGTCTTCCAGAAATAAATAAATTGAGAAAAGTCGCATCTCGTTGATTGTATTCTGCGAATATATTAGCGATGTACGGACCTATGAATGTTAAATTTACTGAGCAACCTTTTGGACACGAGGACCCAATCTAGAGAAGAATGTTTGTGGGTCACATTATAAATGATTTCTATGCGTTTTACTTATGTGTGCTTAAGAGTAAAACCTAGTGGTCAGTAGTGCCTACATTGGGACGGTGAAACTTATTTGAAAATAATCTAAAAATATTTAATTAATCGTACAATATTTTGAAGCTGTAGGCGGTGAAAGAGGCGAAGATTTCTACAGTGGAAACTCCTCGAGACACCTGGTGTGTTTTCAAGTACTTACATTTAGCCGCCACTTTACAGTTCGGCTCCTCAACCTACAAGCCATGAAGTCAAGTCACTTTTTTAATGAGATGTAATTCCCATTTACATTTTGTTATGTATAGTGTGTTGTATTGTCAATAATACAACATAATTGTGAATAACAATTTTGAAAGAACGCGAGCAATAAAATCATTTGTTGAATTTCATATATTTCAGTTTCGTGTTTCCGAAATAATTTTGTGGGCCGCGTTGCAATTTAAATGTGTCCCTTGTGGCCGTGAGCCATATTTTGCACATTCCCGGTCCGAAGGTTCTATAGTGAGAGGTGCTGAACATCATCTTCGGTCGGTATTGCGGTCAAGAAATGTATCAAAACATTTACACGACTTGTTTATTCTGTGACGTTTTGGTGACAGGGTGAACCCCAAGTGCTGTTGTAGTTCTGCGGCGGTGGCGCAGTTGGTTGAGGCACTGCGCTGCAGGCCAGAAGGTCGCGGGTTAGATTCCCGATGGTGTTACTGAAATTTTTTATTGACATAATCCTTCCGGCCGCACTGTGGCCATGGGGTTGACTCAGCCTCTGACGGAAATGAGTACCACGAATATTTCCTGTGGGGTGAAGGCGGCCGGTGCAAATGACTGACTACCTTACCACATTCATGTGCCGATTGTCTTGAAATCTGGGAGCTTCAAACTCCTGGAACCCTCAGGGCCTGTGCAGGCCTGTAATGGGATTGCTTTAACGTTTACTGTACTTTATAGAAAACCCGTATTCGTAGGTGGTGGTGCTATTAGAGATACGCATATAGAAAAGTAAATGAAAGAGCGTTTACGCTCGATTCTGCTGATGTAGTTGGTGTCCAATTGTGTTTTTTGTGAATGCAGTAATTATCCTTCGGTTTACATTATAAATAGACAATTTTTTTCACAAGTTATTAAGTTATGAAGAGGAATTTCACTCTGTGAATTATGTAACATATTACTAAATTTTAAATTATTTTATAGTAGCTATAAATTAAAGTTAAACTTTAAAAATCAGATGGAAAGAAGAGACTTTTCAATGTTCGCGATTTAGGCAAGAATATTGCTTTATTTGAAGGCTCCTCTTTTTCCCCTGCTTGTCCTTCTAATGGAAGCAATATAGAGAAGATCATGTGGGGCCTTGATGGAGTAAAACAGGAGGAAAAAATAGTTCTTCGGCAACAAACATGTCCCCGTGCCGCTTTTGTAACGAAAAATACCACGTGGACTGACTTGAATACGAACCTGGGCCCCGTGGTAAGATGTCGGTGACTAAGCGTCTTAGCATGGTCTGTCGTAACCTGGATATAATTTATAAGACGGAGTCGGATCTATAGGTAAATGCCGTTTGGCGTCAGCAGGAGGCCGACTGAACTTTCGTGCCGCTGTCCTGCTAGTGGCGCTGCAGCTGGCCTCAAGAAGTGACCCAGATTTGTACCTCGTACAGGAGCCGGCCTTACAGTCACACCAGCTGGTTGCATGCCCGGGCGACCTCGTCTCTTCTTGCTAAAGTAACCTATGCATCACTTCCTGTGTTTGTGAGTGAAGTACACAAGACGGCGTCCAAACAGCAGAGGTACTGTGAGCACGGAACTTATGTTGTGTGATGGGGTGGGTTATTTAACGACACTGTTTCAACTGAACAGCTTACGTGGTTTCGAAAGAGAGAGAAATTACACGAAGAACACGAAGTATTTAAAATTTCCACTCAAAATTCCTGAGCATGAAATCTGATGGGAAAGCAAAGCTTGCTCATTCAACTTCATCAGAAGAACCTAGTTACTCTTGAAAGCACATTAATACCTAGCATACAAATTCTGTGGTCTGTATGTGCATTAAGACACACAAATAACGGCAATACCGACCACAAAAATATGTTTTTACACGCTGTTTATTTATACCACTTTCTGTCTCAATTCATAACTTTCGCCAAATCTGCTGCTTTCTGCAAAAATCGCATAGAGAGATCTGCGTTCTTGTTGGATATTACAAAACTTAGAGCGGTAATTCCGCACCGACGTTTCGGGGCAATCTATCCGTCTTATATTCAAGGGTCTAGAAGTCTTTTCGGACATTTTGATCCTTGAAGGTGGAGTCGACAGCAAAAACCTACATGCGGAATGTAAGCAAACGCGGAAGAGCCTTTTGTGTGCAAGGAGGAGTAAACGTATAATTTGGAATAATGCGACAATGGGCCCTTGAAAGATTTGTTTTTGTGGCGCAACAGCCCACGTTGCGCCCAGGTCGTCTCATTTTTGAGATGTGTAGATCACACACAGTAAGACACACCCACCCACACACACACACACACACACACACACACACACACGCAGACGCACACAAACACAGCTGGTAGAACGTTTTCGAACGAATGATCAGCTCGTCGCAGAGGCCACTACCTACACACTGCAGGCAAACACAAGGAACGAACATCCATGTCCTCAGTGCGATTTGAAACCGTGACCCCAGCAATCAAACAGTTGCAGGCTCACTCCTTAGGCCGCACGGTCACCGGGATCTGCCCCGTTGCAACACGTTGTTACGTAATTTGAGTGCACAAACAGGGCGCCTAAGGGGTCTTTCACTGAGTATTGTCATTTGCCTTTCAAGATTCACGCTGCGTTCAAACGTCTAAATAGCTTAGCCTAAAGTATAGCTGCAGCTTTCCAAACTGCTAGACCTTAGAAGAATTTATAAAGTATTGTTGCTTTTTATCAATTTTAAACTGTATTAGGAGTAAACTAACCACCCATAGACTATAGTTCGATTCTCGACCTGGCTTCCTGTGTTGGGAATATAAACTGGAAAATCTGACAATCATTTTGATTTGTGTTGATAACAAAGATTAGTTCTTGCTGTCATTGGAACACTTCTCTCACCATTCAAAGAAACTGTTGATATTGCGTGTAATTATTCTATATTAACAATGTTAAGAAAGTATTCAATTTTATCTGACACGTGGTAGACGACGGAACACGTGATATCAATAACGAACTGAGAACTCGCTTTTATTCTGTGGACGAAATAATGATATGGGGCAAGTAACACAAATAGTTTTTAGGGAACTCGGGGTGACATAATGTTGGTGAAAGCCTGTCAGGTTTAATTCCACTTCTTCGTTCGAATTAGGGGTTCTCAGAGCGATGTTCCAATCAACAAAACCGACTCAAAATTTGCAGTCTCATTAATGCTTAGCACAGCGTTGGATATAGCGCGACGCAAGTACTGGGGGACGACTTGAGCTGTAGCTGTCAACGAGAGAGCACAGCGCTCTGGTTTCAGGCATCAGTGCAACGTTATTCTGAATGTGGACTTTGACTAGTGAAAGGATGATTCTGAGTTAAGGTGTCAAGATAAGAGGTTTTATTAAATTTGTTTAGTGCTAATTTATTAAATTACTCATAATGCTGAGGAGAGTATTTGGAAGTATGAAGGTTGAAGTAACAAGAAGCTGGAGAAGACTGCATAACGAGGAGTTTAATAATTTGCTCTCTTCGCTTATTGTTTGTAGGATAAGGTAATAGGAGGGTGAGATAGAAGGGTTATGTTGCCTTCAGTGACTGGAAAAGAAATGTGCCTTCGTCTGATATTTTACTCTGAAAATTTCTAAGGAATAATCCACGTGCAAAACCTAAGCATACAGATTGTGAAACTGTGGACTGTTTTCATCAAGTGCTGTACTGGCTGTTGCTGAACACCGCAACGAAATTCTGGTTTCATAAAAGTAAGGGATGTGGGGGGGTAGTTGTTAACCAGCTCTGTAACTGTCAGCTTCTCAAGGCGGCCAATGTTCTATGGAGTTAGTCATGAGGCTGTTCAGAGGAAGACGCTCCATATATTGGCCATTGGCCTGCCTTCTCCTTGACGTCACTTCTAAGTGCCATATCCATGAACTTCGCATTTACAGAAAGACAAGTGAATGTTTAGAATTATGGACCGCCGTCTCATAAGCCCTTTTTGAATGTGTGAAAACCGTCTTGAATTTCCCTAATGCCGAACTACGTCCTTATTCGTTTTGGCCTTTGAATGGACCACCGGCGGGACTGGAGGAATGCTGACCCCTGCAAGCTCGCAGCTCTGCTGTCCAGTGAACTGCCTTTCCAAACTATAAACATTGCTAATGGCGTAAATGGATCTTTTGTATTTAGCAGAAGCATGAAGACAGTCCTATTGGTACACAGCTTATCTGGTTTTTAGGTCTTCTTCATATCTCACCATATTCTTACGGTGATAAACGGAAGCAATCAATTAGCCTGCTGCATTCCCTTGTTTGTCCCTCAAAATGTCGTCCTTATTTTGTATGCTTAGCAGATTGTTAGTAAAGATTCTGACCTTCTGATTTGCTTCGACTTTTCAGTGACGATGTAGCGATTTTTTTTCCGAGAACAACATAAAAGTGCCGTCTTCGATTTCCTACCTGCTCCTCTTTGGGAAAATAAAATTTGCCACTTCAAATAATTGCTCTCAACGTACAAACACTGCGATATATGGTTTACTTATCGACACTGTTGATGAATCAACCCATGCCGCTATAAGTGCGTAGTGAGCTGGGAGGGGTTGGAATGAAGCTATTGTCTCATTTAAGATATTATCCCAACATTGGCTTGGAGGGTTTAAGTACAAGGAGAAAACTCCTCAGTCTTTGGTCTATTAGAACATGGAATCTCCCGAAATTGATACATATGTACATAAACATGTATGATGTATCAACTAATTTTACATATTTTACATCAAATTTCGGTTATGAGAGTAAGTTTACATTATGTTGTGGTCTTTCGGGGTTATGGTACCTTTTAGTCTCGTACGTGTGTCATCCTGTAGCCAAAAACACATATTAAATATTCACTTGTGCGAACACCCAAATTTTATACATAAAATTAATATTCACTAACATAAAATTTGTTTTTCCGAGATAAGGTCTGTGGGAGAATAATATTAAAATTGCTACTAAGGAAAATTGGTGTGCAATCGTAGCCTGCAATCGTATAAATGACAAGTGGGTCTTGACGAAAATGAAAATTAGATAGGTTTAAGGTTTACCCCAGATTTAGATTTTTATTCGGCTATGTGACGGCTAGTTATTTTGTTAGATAATTACTGACATTTCGGAGCGATCTGGTGCCTGAACCTTTAGGATCGTGACAATGTTACAGACGATCTTGGTCTTGAGTACCTAAAATCTGTCACACTACTGTTCGGTGGGAAGGACGTGACCTCTGTGACGTCCTCTGTTTTATCCTGAGAATGGAAGCAGCATGTTCCTCGGAGACTCCGATGTCCTTCTAAAAGTGTGCAGTTCGTTGCAGTTTTTTTGAGCAATCAGGGGTTTTTTGTCACTCTATTTTCAAGAAATATGTCGTAGTTTTGAGTTGTTCCACATCGTAAATTTTTATTAATATTGCATGTTACTATCATGTTGTAAGGGAAATTTGACGCAGTCTGCTTTGACACAACTGTACATACGTTTTAAACTAAATGGAGTTATCCTGACACCCGGTACCTAATAGAAAGCCATCAAGGACTGGGATTCAGTGTATCAGGGTAATAATACTGACTGTATGGGTAAATCGCCTTCTGTATTCTTCTGACATGAGTTGAATGACCATATAGCAGATCATCAAGCTGCTGAAGTCTAAACAATAAACCATTGTAAAACTTTCGGATAATTATAATTACTTCGGCAATGTAACTGACATATTTCTGATATTGCAGATAACACTGTAACACAGTGTTTACTTTTCTTGAGACAAAATTATAATTAACTGATGTTATGAGAAAAGTTATTAAATGACTTTGTAGCAAAATTACGTATTCTGTTCATAAGAATGTGATGATCCGTTTAACCCTACCACTACGATTGCTGGTGGCAACAAAGTGTAAAACGTGCAGTGCTAAATAAAGTTCAAAAATGGAAATTAATTGATCTGAAGGGAAAAGCCTGTAATTATCAAGAAAAATGAAAGATAATTGTTTTATTTGAGGACAATTGCATTTCTTCTATATTTCAATAAGTTTTAATAGTCCGAATTTTTGTACATCAAACCCCGTGTGCTATAGCACATCAGGTGTCATTTCACAATACAAAGTACACAAGAACATGGGTACAGATTTTATTCTAATATACTACAGAATGAGATAGGTAGAGGATGATATGAATATGCACTTCAATATAGAGTTTGCACTGTGATGTAAATACAGATAGTAAAGTCACAGCCTGCACAGAAATTATCAGAAATATACTGCAGAATATACCGTAACGTAGGTACAGAAATTAATTTATTATCATGCTACACACACACACACACACACACACACACACATATATATATAATGTGTTACAGGTACGGCGAATAATGTAAATGTATTGCAGAATCAAACTTTATAGTAACCGTGTGAGTCAGTGAGTGCGTGACTAAGTTGAAAACTTCTTTTCCGTGCTTAGGGAGTTTCTGTGGTTACGACAAGTTTAGCGTTGTGATTGAGAGCATTACTGAAAACCACCTAAAAATGTTACTTACCTCTGACAGTACCTCCGAAGTGCAGCGGTCATTATGAAGCAATCCAGAAGAGCTAGTGCCCTGCACCTTTGTACTTAGTCCATAAAGACTCTCAACTCTCATCACAGATCTTTTCAAAATTACAGTGTGAGTATTCAGCGACAGTTTGTTAAGTTATGAAACACTCAAGATGTTCCTATGAATCGGTCAGTTTAGCAGCCACGTACTTTGCCAATAACATCTATCAGTCCTTATCTTAAAAATTATAGAAATTCATGATAGGAATATTCGTTGAAAATTGCCGAGTTATAAAGCAGCCTGTAAATACCTATAACTTGGTCGGGGTTCAAGGGCAGTCCTTTGCTAATAACACCATTCGCGCTGTCCCTTAAGGTAGTCTGGAATTCGCCGTGTAAATATTTAGTAAAAGTTCACTAATCTATTAAGTAGCCAAGCGATACCTTGCCTTATTCGGGACTGCAGTGTCCTAAATTGCAGATGCAAACTGTAACCTTGACTCTAAAGAATTTCTCAAAATAATGACATGAGTGCTGAATGAAATTGCTGTTTCATTCCATGGCTCTAGGGCTTTGCTGCATACTGTAGGATAAACCGATGGATTATCTGTGGAAATCATGGCTTCAAACGCTACGAAATGTCCCGTAATATGACGGAGATATTTCTCGTTTATTAGATAAAGGAGGTGCAGAATAAAGTAACATGCAGAGAAATAAATTTCAGGTTGTGTTTGAGGCCTTATGTCTGTATCCATTCAGACTGTGTCTTACTGGGGAAATGGTGTAGATCAATTGGCACAGTGCAGTCTGATTGCCTTGACATTACTGTCCGGTGTGATGAGCACTGACATGTACGGAACTCATTATTGTGGGTCATAAGGAGATTTAGTAAGGACAGTATTTATTTATTTATTTATAAATTACTGGCTTCTGCGATACGATGTCCTGACCAAGATTTCGGAGGATCATACTGCCTCCCTTTCAAGGCAGAAAAATGAACCACGCCGAGCAGGTTGGAAGGTGTCGGTTACAAATATTGATAATTATTTAACGATATTGTCAGTAGCTCAGGTTAACAGCAACTAATATTTCGACGATTAGTCAGTGAATATAAGGGATGTGAAAGGAGGCCATAGACTGTGTGGTATTTCTCTGACGTGACTGAGACCACGAGTAATGTCAGCTAGGTAAGAGGTTTTTTATCCAAGATATAAACCCCTGACACACCGAAGAAGAAGCGGGATTTATACCTAATCATAATGTGGGGTGTTTGTATTATTATTATTATCATTATTTTCTACTTTGATTTTTCCTTTAACTCAAAAACTGATTGCTAAAAGCTTGTTTAAATATACTGTAGTTCTAACAACTGGTCCTGCTAACTTCTTGTGTCATATTCCATGTCTGTGAGTCATTTGGTACTTCATAGGGCTAAATAAGTCTATGTTATTTCATTACGTTCCACATTCCGTGCATTAATTAGTACAAAGTTTACCAAGAACCAAAAAAGACACTGATGTATTTTCACCTACGTGTTTCGACCGGCAATCCGGTCATTTTCAGGGTGGCATTTCTGTTATAAGAGAACAGTGTGATCAAATGTGTGCAAATACTCTGCAACATTGAAATTCATGTGGTTATTGGTTAGAATTTTTTGTAGGATGATAGTATAAAACGATATAAAGTAAAATAAAATATAGATTATAAATGTCAGAAGTTAGAATTATATAAAGTTTGGAGCGATGCATCCAGTCGGCAAGTGTCGTGTGATGTTTACATTAGGCAAGTTATCGTTATGCCTACTTCCAGACAGCTGATTGCAGTTTCCGTGTTGATTGAAATAGATATCACCCACAACATAATGAGCACAAAACAATCCAAGCTCCACTTCTACAATTTCATCCCAGAATCCAAAATTTGACGAATATCCAGTTTTCCCTGAAAGGAACAGATATATTGGAACTTGGTTTCCAACACAACTTCGAAAGTTCTATAAAATCATGTCTTACTGACCCAGTCGTCGGCACGGAATGGCCATCAGCTGTCTGGAAGTAAAGGTACAGAATACATTCCGACATCCTGCACACGAGAAAATTAAACAGCTACCACAATACAACTCGACCAGTTACGTTCTACATGAACGAAAAATTTATGTGTTAAAACAATTATGCAGCAAACTACATAAACATAACTCAATTTTGAGGCATGCTGACAAACGCAAAGTGATAATTATCGTTAATAAGGATATGTCCCGCCAAAAAAATCGACTTTCCTCACGGAAAGCCAATGTCAGTTTCTCTTCCTACCTAGAGACCCAACTGGTATCTATCAGAAACAGTTAGTCAAACTCTTCATCAGATATCATTCCAATAGACAAACATAGAATTTAGTACATCCTGCGAATTATTTCCACCCCACCAAAACTCAAAGCACAAATCAAAATCCATAAAGAGGACATCCCCATTTGACTTGTTATACTGTATACCAACGCACCAGCTTACAAACTAACAATATTTCTCGACAAAAAAACTATTTGCATTACGCTACAACATACTGCAGCGCCACTGAGGCACATACCTGTCTACCACGAACCCCCTCCCAAACACTCCTGCTCCGGAGAGTGCAACGGTCACGCAGCACGACGTCACATACTCCGGTACCTACCTCGCCGACTACTACCGTTTACACTTTTTCAGCCTCAGGTACTCAATATCTTAAGATATGTTAGCATAATTATATAAATATTAATGTAATTTTTAGTACAGGACTAAACCCCCCCTCCCACACTTACCGATTATATATATCACTCCACACTTCATATAATTTTAACTTCCGACATTTATAATGTATATTTCATTTATTTTGCTTCATATCATTGTATACTATCATTCCACAGAAAATTGTAACCAATAGTCATAAGAATTTCAACGTTATGGAGTAATCTGACACTTTTTGATCATACTCTATTCTTATAACAGTAATGCCATCCTGAAGATGGCCGGATTACCGGCCGAAACAAGTAGGAGAAAATATTACAATAAAAATACATCAGTGGAATTAAGTGCATTTTGTTGGATATGAATACACTTTAGGCTTGTGTTAATTTAAGTCTGTTAACTAATGTTTATTTTATTTTTGTTCTTGTTGTTGTTCCCAATAAACTCGATCCGCTATGAAATTCGAACACTCAAGTCAGCTCACACTCTTCAGAATTTTTGTCTTTTGTCTTATTTAACCAGTGACTGAATGGTGCTTTATTCTCTCGGGAAGCAGCACATCGGATGTGAGACGCTAATCTTTGTTCGGATCCTTTTCTTATCTCCGTAACTTTGTTGCAAGTTGTAAGCCGCAACTCGCTCTGTTAATATTCTGCTCTATATCCCAGCCTGCGTGCTGTTGCTAGAACTCAAGAGCGGCGTTCCGACGGTCAAACAAATCCAAAAGTTTTGAACTGTGCTGTAAAACTCACCTGCATACAGAAAACGAGATCTTGCCCTTAGAAAAAGAAGAAATATGTAGGCAACCGTAAAGAGAATGCACATTGAGTAGACAATTGATTGATGAACACGGGATTTTTCGGTCGGCCGGTTTTCACTAGACTTTGTTGATCGATTCTGTTTGACTTCGACTAATTCAACATTCCGCCTCATCTTTCCGTTTGTCTTATTTTTTAGCCCTGTTTTCGTAAAGAGGAAGGAGTGTGTGTAAGATCAGCATGTTTTTGTGTTTCTTCTCCAATAAGATTTTAACTACTGAACCAATTCCGACCCGCATTTAAAAAGAAGCATCGAACTATTCGAAGTATCACGTGACTCATTGTCTCGCAAACTGTTTTACCTGTCAATGTTGGGCATCGGGTTTAACACCGGACATTTCTTACGTTATTTAATTTAACGGTCATTTGCCAACTGTAGAGGTTACGCAGTGTCTAAATCTGAAATATATCCATGCATATCACCAATCTCTTACGTAACGGTTGAAGGTGTATATGCGCCAGTAACGTTAAAAAATCGTATTTGTATTTTTCGTGTACTTAACTTCGCTGATTAGGCAAGGCGGATAACAGCGTCCCGAAACGTCGGTAAGCAACAGTCAACCAACGCTGCGTAAAATCCCAGTAGAACGAACACTTAACTACGACGGAGCGCAGGTCTGGACCCTTGAATCAGAATGTGCCTAAGGGTTGTGAATGATATGTGTGATGTTCAGTTAGGCTTTTAAAATAAATTGGTATTAATGAAACGCGCGTTAATTTAATATTCCCGCACGCTTAATGCACTTGTCGCATATCACGTTTATTGATTAATTAAATACCTCTTTATAAAAGGTAATAATTTTCTGTAGAGGAGACATCCCTGTGTGTTCTTTCAACTAAATAATAGAAGTTGTTTTAATCAATAAACTACCTTTTATTTTAAAATCAATATTTGTTTTTATAAAACTGCCATCATTTTATAAACTCACGCCTGACAATCACCCTTAAGTGTCAAAACATGTAGCGTTTTATTAAAACAAATGTTAGTTTTATAAAAAAAAGACATTTGTATTTTAAAAACTGTCTCTATTATTTAGTAATAATTTTCATACGTAAACTAGCACTCAAAATAGGTAGAGATTAATGAACTTCATTTATCTAAATCCTTTATAAATAATTAAATTGTATAGAATCTACAAAATGTCAGAGGATAAGTCTGAATATTTATTGGCCTTCTCTGCATGTAAAGTTGTTTTTACAAACATCCAGGCTGCGCGAAAATCTCAATGTTTGGTGTAGGTTATCGTACTGGTTTAGAAAGGGGGACAGACAGAAGATAATGACAGACAAAAAGAACCTACGTAAAATTACGTTACTATAAACCGTCAACCATAACCAAAATTTTTATCAGTATTTAACATTTATTGTAACATGCTGTGGCCGGCTTCTGCATCTGCAGGTAATACAGAATATAAAACTCTTAGGAGATTAATTGCAAGAATAATTTTTTAAATGAGAGCTCATTTCCCCATTAGGATATATGTTTTTGATAAAAATTTTTGTAATTCTATTTATTCAAGCTATTCTATTCTAGAATATTGCTTTGAAAATTATAGCTGTTACCATAGTTAATTTTTTTGAGTATTTGGTTATGGCATACAGTTTTATTCGAGAAGTTTTTGTACAGAAATTTCACGGTTTTAAGTTTTTCCTCCTTGAGTGGAGTTTAGTTGAAGATTTAGAATATCTGCAGAGCGAGTTTGCAGTTCATAGCTAGTGAGCTTCGTTTTGAATCGGGCAAATAAAATTAAGGGATGGTAAAAATTATGGTGGGAAGTGATACGACAAATTGTTAGAGTAATTAAGCAAAATGTGAAGATTTTAGAGTTTGAGAATTTCTGGGGTCTATTTTAATGACTTGACTGTGATCCAGTTTTGAAGGTATTCAACTCTGAAATTAATATTATAAGAGCAATCATTAATTCAGAGAGGGAGATAGAGAAATTCTTATTTTTGGTATGTTCAGGGTAGGTACAGTGTGAACTAGTTAGTTTTATTTATTTTGTAAAACCATCTTCGTACGCACTTAATGTATTCTTAACACCTTGCCAATTCTCCACAATATTTCGGCATCATCAGAGATTTTTTATAGATGTTACCATAACCCTTTCGAGTGGTCCATTGTAAAACAGGTGAATGAATTCACGGTTATGATCTCCCCTACTCTATCGCGTACCATTAGAAAGCGTTATGATAACATCTGCAAAGAATACCTGATAATGTCACTTGGGGTGTGCCGCAACATGGTGGAGAATTGCCGAAGTGTGAAGATATGTTTAGTGAATATAAAGTTCGTTCTATAGACGAATTGTGTGTTGTAGTTGAGGGAATGTACGTTGGCAGGTCTTAGGTTTTGTTTGTTACATGCAGAAGCTGATGGAGCGCAAGGTACTGAAAAACGGTGATTGTTTTTGTGGGTCTTGTTGGAATAAAACTATGAAGATGGCGTATCGTTCAAAGCTTCTTTCAAGGTTTTTTTTATAAATGGTTGTTTTAGCTTAAAAAAATTAGCGGATGTTGCTTGGCATGACGCTAGTTAGTTGTGCCGCAACAGTTTTTTTAGATGTGCCCTTTGTAATTTTATTACTGGTGAGAGATAATTATGAAGTGTAATTCTACAGTGCCCTTAGACATATGACTATTAGAAAATTTAATTAATATGACTTAAAAATTATTTTGTGTACAAATCACCAGTTTGCTTCCACACCAATATTGTGTAATTACAGTGTACATCGGCATAGAAAAATAAGTTCGTCTTTGCTTTTAAATTAGAGATATAGCGTCACACTGTGATTACGTCAGCTGCATCTGCTTGGCACAAGGGCGTTCGAATACACCCCGTTGGTTCGACAGCTTGGTGTTTGGTATTAGCGTTAAACTGAACAACGATAGATTAGACGTAATGCTGATAATGACGTAGACTGTGGCACAGAACCTAACAGCAATTCGCGCGAGCACCACACTGCTGGTAGCCTATGTGAATTGGGGTAGCTGCCGTCCGCCCTTCAGTAATCACACAGTAAATAGCCCCTGGTAAAACTGACTTTTCAGAAACGGGCTGGGATACAGTAGTCTGTATAGCGACTCGCTACGGGTTGGAAGATCCGGGGTTTGAATGCAGGTGGGGCTGAGATTGTTCGTGTCTTTCCAGACGGGCCCCGATGGCTACCCAGCTTCTTGTACGTTGGGTACCGGGTCTTTTCCCCAGGGGTAAAGCGGCTTGAGAGTGGCGTTGGCCGCCCACTCCTTTCTAGCATCGGGGTGTGTATGGGTGGAGAAATACCTGTTCCACCCCTCAGTGTTTGCTTGGCATGTTACGAGACACTCTTTACATTTTTCAGTATTTGTGTGTGTGTGTGTGTGTGTGTGTGTGTTTGCATGTTTGTGTGTGTCGCTGTTGTGTGTGAGTTTATTGTTTTATGAGCTGACGAAAAGAACTGCTGAGATGACGGTGATGTAAGTGGTTAGAAAGACATCAATTAAAGTGGAGTTTTCAGAAGGGTGTTGTGTGGAAATGTGAGTGGTGGAAGATGGAGAATCATTTAGAAATTAAAACGACACCATGAATTTATATGAAAAGTAAAACACTATAATTACTGCAGAAAAACATAACGCTTCCACTTCAGGAAAGATATAAGTTACAGAAGTCTGAAATCATGCGAGAAATATTGCAGACTATGGTTTTTCGTTGTAACTCGAACATCGAATACTCTGTGTGAATGCACTGCATTGTTTATTGTAGTACCAATTCGAACGAGAACCAGCGCCGTATCTGCTAAGAATATGGCGTTACTGCACTTCCAATTTTCGAATTAATTCCTGTTTCCGCAATATAAGTGCCCTCCCACTCGAGAGAATTTTTATATATTTACAGCAATAATTCTCCAGATATTTCTAACAATCGCTGGTTATGCTTGTGACCCAATCAATTCCATCTATGGTGCTACAGCCCCTTCTGGGCCCTGGTTACCCTCAGAAGACGCTCCATTCTTCTGTATTCTTAGCTTGTCTCCTTCCACCTCATATTCATAGGACCTGTTGTGCACCCCTCTGGACAGTGTCCTCCCATATTGTTGTTTGTTTTCCCACTGGTCTTGTGCTTATGCTAGTATACTGGTACTAATCAAGGAAGGAGCATTGATAGTAGGAATTACTAAGTTTGGGGTATAATGCCGTTACCGTCCACCTGACTGGCCTTTGTCAACAAGCCCAAAGCCCCTGTCACTAGTGACCAACAGTGTGTACAGAAAAGCTGGACAAGTGGGTGGGAATTGTGGACAACAGTGGAGAGTGGAATAGAGATTGTTGATCCATGGGACTTTTTATCCGCGACTACAGCATGAATAACTCACTTCACTGTGCAGAGTGCTTCTTGAGAAAGTGATGTTATTTACAAGATATTTCCATGTGATTCTGTCCTGTGCCAGATTAATCCAGTCAATTCTCTCTCAATTTATATTTTTAAAATTTATTTCCTTCCGCTCCTCCCACTAACGTCTGGGCTCCAAAATTATCTTTAGCTTCCAAATATTCCATCTAAAATTTTGTAAGCATTTCTCGTTTCTTCATTCGCCTTACAAGTCCCACCCATGCCGATTCATTAAAATGCAGCTACAGAATGCTTCAAGCTGTGCGTTGTCTGAGCTATCGGCCTGTTTAATGTATATCACTTAGCGGGAGATGTATCTATGCTCCTATTCAGATTAAAGGCTGTCTAGTGGTTGGTAAAATTTCGCGAGAGTTTTAGACGTTACAGTGGATTCAGGTTTCGATTTTGACGGTTACTAGTAACACGGAAGTAAGATCTGATTTTCATGACAAGGATTTCGCTAGGCCTAATAATTATGAGTTCCGTCTATATCTTCATCGACTTATGTGTTGATTTCCTATAAAATTTAAGACAAATTCTGCCACTGAGAAGTTCAGGAGGTTGTCCTTTTTATATGGTCTAGGATTTCCCTTTGATGCTGCTGGATCTCTTCTGTCTTCCTGCTTGCTGTACCATGTCTCGTTTATTGTACTTCTCGTCTTACTTCCTGGAATAATTCCTGCCTTCGATCGCATACGTATTGTTTCAGAAACTTCGGCCCCTTCCTCACCTTGTGCTCTTTTGAAGCCATTTTTCGATCCGATATTTTTGGGGATGATTTTAAAAGTAATTTGTGCGAGAGTAACTTTATTTCTGGCCCAAAATTTCTTACGATTTACCTGTAATATACGCTTTAACGTATACTTTTGAACATGTAACCTGTATTCATTTCATCTGATAATTTATTATTTTGCCAATACTGAATTTCACTTATCTAATGTCGAAAAAGACATATATAAAGTATCTGACTTTAAATCTTGTGTAGACCACTACTATGTGGGTGCTGCTCTATGCAACGGCACCAGATTCAAATCCCTTCACGTCAAGACAGCTTAACTACAGAGCGTATATGTCAGACCATGTGCAAACGAGAGGACGGGAATCAGTTATATCCTATTCCGTAACATTTCATATTGTAATTTTATACTTACGTTTAGTGTGTTAGAGTCTTGTAATTTTCGTGACATATTGAATGCATCCATGATGATATTTGAGTGAAGCAAGACATGTTGGATTAAAGTAAAACAACCAAACATGACAGTGAACTTTTTTGGTTTATATTCCTCTGAAATTACTAGTAGGTAATTTTTATGGCGTCGATTCTACGCTTTTTCTATGCGTGTTGAATTCTGGTTAAGATAGACTTACTAAGTAAAATAGAAAAACTATGGGCTCGTTCTATCTTTTGTATCGTATTCCAGTGCTTGAAACTGTTACAAAATTGAATTTCAGACTGATGACATGTACTGTCTCACACACACACTTACGCATGCACATAATCACGCAAAATTACGTCTGCTGTCCGTCCGTTATAACCGACTCCTTTGCGTAGTTCACAAGACAATGTCTGTGAAGTTTACCGTCTTCGGAGATATGACGGTATGTATTTTGTTACATAGGCGTGGACGTTTCAGGGGAACGTGCTCCAGTCGATGCTGAAGATGGAGGGAGCATGGACTTGTAAAGCTTTAGTGCTGTCTTCCCTTGCATCTCAGAACAAAGCAATCATCACGGAACAAAATGTCTGACACTCTGCCACTTATAGTTATCCGCGTATCTACGTAAAGGTGAAACGTCATAATTTGCCATATTCTTGTGCAGATTATGATTTAAAACACTATGTCTTAGTTTGCACTGAGATGTTTAGAAAACTCCAAATATTCAGAAACACTTTTGGTTTATTTTCATTTCTGAAAGAAACTCTCAGCTTTATTCTTTTGTGATTTCCGTACAGGTCCACTTTAGAACCGAATATTTGATTTAAAACAACTTATTTTCCATTGCCTGTTATCAAGAAACAACATCAGAGGTTTTTAAATCTTATGTTTTTTGGACCGTGCATCATCTTGACAGTTGAATAAAGAGAGAACAACTTGATGTCTCTTGCTTTATTATTTCATTATTTAATGCTCAACATGTTTCGAATGTTAGTACATCCATCCTCAGGAGCTTGCGACTTATTTGTTGAGTTATTTCATGGGTTGTATTGCTCTGGTTCGATGTGT
>Ga0123353_10003549_pt1 | contig 19751 bp, 16 predicted proteins | sample TergutLab28metaG_3_FD_92763 | JGI IMG/M metagenome (GOLD analysis project Ga0123353, IMG submission 92763) | Labiotermes labralis P3 segment gut microbial communities from Petit-Saut dam, French Guiana - Lab288 P3 | ecosystem: Host-associated > Arthropoda: Insects > Digestive system > Gut ... | reverse complement strand
CGTTGCATGGTTCCGACGTCGAAAAGACCGAGCGGGATTACGCGGATTCAGGGAGTAAAGCGGATTGGACCTGCCGTACGGAACGACGAATCCTTCAATCCTTCAATCCGCGTACTCCCGCTCGGTCTTTTACGAAGTCGAACGAGCGCGGGCCATGCAACGTTGCTCCAGTGTCGAAAAATGGCCGTTTTTCCCATGGTTCGCGGCGTACCGCTCACCATGGGCTAAACACGACGCCGCTGTCGCGGCTGCGTGCCGGCCCGCGCCGCGCGAGACGGGGAGGCGACGTTTGTGTCTTCCGCGCTCCACAGCGTAAAAATGTCAAGCCACATCAGACAAGCCACATCAGATATTTCCTTCACAAATCACGGTCGGTAAAATGTCGTCATTGCGACGCCATTGCGGCGTTGTGAACCAACGTACTCCATATGGAAAACAATCATGTTACGACTCGCTTGCCTTCTCTTGTGTACGTGTGTGTTGCTCTCTGGCTGCGATGTGATGCAACCTTTTGTGGATGCGGACGGCGGCAGCCTCCCTGGGACGACCGTTGACGAGTCAGGTCGCGTGATCCTGACTGCCATTCGCGTCCCCGATGGCCTGATTACTATCGGCGAACGTGGCAACGAGTGGTGGTGGTCGGAACTCGACTGGGAGGATCGGGCCCGCTGCCGCCACGAACCGGGGGCCGAGATGTGGGCGTTGTCGGATGAAAGCCGAGGCTGGTATTTTGGCAAGGATGACTGCTCCGTCACCCTGCATTTCGCGCACGACACGGACTATCTGTACATTCGCGCCGAGGTGCGAGACCAGGTCCTGTTCAACACCGCCGACCCGGAAACCCCCAACCTCGGTGACGATATCGAGTTGTTCATCGACGCCAATGGGCCCGACAAACGCTTCGCCGAAACCAACAACGAAAATGTTCGCCAAATCATGCTCGTGGCCGGTGACATCAACCCGGCCTGGCGGGAACCGCACATCTGGCAGAGCGACAAAACCGCCGAAAAACCCCGCGCCGCCAGCCGACTGACGCCCCATGGCTACACGATGGAGATCGCCATTCCCAAGGCTTCCTTCCCGCACTGGAAGGAGAACCCGGACATGGACTCCATCGGGTTTGACGGTTTCCTCGTCGATGCCGACGCGCCGGGCGTGGATATTCACCACCCCGCCCTGAAAGGCGCCCACTGTTTCTGCACCTATGCGCAGCATTTCCTCAAGCCGGCCCACCTGTCGCTGCTGGTGCTGGAAAAAGAGCCCGTGTCGATCCCGCATAGTCATTGGCGGGCGCTGCCGGGACCGACATGGGAGTCCGGGCCGTCCACGAAGTTCATCCCGGGCGCGGACCTGGCGCACTCGCACACGTCGCCGCTCCCGCCTTCACCGGGTGCGGAAGTTTGGGCGCAAAAGGTGCTGGACCTGATCGACGACCCGCAAGCGGACTTGATCGCCGCCGATGCCATCAAATCGCGATCCCACCTGATCGCGAAAGCGGGAATGCTCGTGCTGGCCCGACGACCCAATCTGCCGCTGCCCGAGGCGATGATGGAGGAAACCAAACGACTGGCCGCACGCAAGGACCCCGAGGCCGTCGCCGCCGTCCTGTACGCCATGGAAGCGTTGGCCGTGCGAAAGCAGTTCCCCGTGGCGGATATGTTCGCGATCACCAAACCCTCGACCGACCCGGCGGTGTGGTTGACGTTCATGTACTACAGCGGCCTGAACGGCGACAAGGCCGCCACACCCATCCTGCTGAACATTCTCAAAAACGACCCGAATTTCCGCCTGCGCATGATGGCCGCCCTGGCCCTGGGCATGCTCCAGGACCCCACCGCCCTGGACGCGCTCCAGGAGGCCACATCCGACAAAGACGGCGACGTGCGACTCCAGGCCGCCGACGCGATCAAAAAAATCGAAGCGGCGAAATAACGGGCGTTCGCGGCAACAAGAGGCAGCAGACCGGCGCTACACTGTCGCATGTCTGACCTTGTTCGCATGGAAGAAAAACTCTCCGCCGGTCGGCGGCTGGACCTCGACGACGGGCTGGCGCTGCTGGCGTGTCCCGATCCTCACGCGCTGGGACGATTGGCCGACAACGAACGGCGGCGGCGGCACGGGTCGCGGGCGTTTTACAACGTCAACTGTCACATCAATTATTCCAACGTGTGTGTGCTGGCGTGCTCGGTGTGCGGGTTTTCGCGCCGGACCGGACAGGCCGGCGCCTACGAGATGAGCGTCGAGGCGGTGGCGGAGCAGGCCGCGGAGGCCGCCCGGGCCGGGGCGAGCGAAGTGCACATCACGGGCGGGCTCCATCCCGATTGGCCTCTGGAGCGGTACGAGGCAATGCTGCGGGCCGTGCGGCGGTCGGCCCCGACGGTACATATCAAGGCGTTCACAGCCGCGGAGGTGGATCATATCGCGTCGATGGCCGGGGTGACGGTGGAGGCGGTGTTGCGGCGGTTGATGGCCGTGGGACTGGACTCGCTACCGGGAGGCGGTGCGGAGATTTTCGATCCGCGCGTGCGGTCGACGCTGTTCCCGCGGAAACTCGACGCGGCGCGTTGGCAGGCCGTGCATCGGCAGGCCCATCGGCTCGGACTGCGGTCCAACGCGACGATGCTGTATGGTCACATCGAGACGGACCGCCACCGCGTCGAGCACCTGCTGGCCCTGCGGGCATTGCAGGACGAAACCGGCGGGTTCCAAGCCATCGTCCCGCTGCCGTTCATCCCTCGTAGCACGAACATTTCCCGTAGCACGGGCGAGACGCCCGCGACACGCAGCAGTCTCGACGACCTGCGAACCGTCGCCGTCGCCAGGCTGCTGCTGGACAATTTCGACCACGTGAAAACGTTCTGGGTCATGCACGGATTACAACTGTCGCAACTGGCCCTGCACTTCGGCGCCGACGACCTCGACGGAACCGTGACGCGCTACACCATTGTCGAGCCCGACGGCGGCGACACCTCCGTCACCGTGCCACATCTGCGAAAACTGATCGAGGAGGCCGGCCTGACGCCCGCCGAACGCGATTCGTTCTACCGCGAGCGACAACGGTAGACGTTTCGCAATGGCTTGCCTGTTTGCGCTGTCAGGACGTGCCGTTTCGCTAACGGATCGGTTCTCTGACCTTCACATGATCGGATGGAATGGTTTTGGTCACGCCGGATCGAAGCGCCATGGTTTCGGCGGATACCAGTAACCATTCCTGGAATATGGGCGGAAACTGGGCATAAATCTCGTCGATTTTGACACTGTAGCAACGTTGCATGGCCCGCGCTCGTTCGACTTCGTAAAAGACCGAGCGGGAGTACGCGGATTGAAGGATTGAAGGATTCGTCGCTCCGTACGGCAGGTCCAATTCTTTACTCCCTGAATCCGCGTAATCCCGCTCGGTCTTTTACGAAGTCGGAACCATGCAACGATGCTACAGTCTCTCGATTTTCGCCTTATACACATCCGACACGGACTGCCTCGCGCCGCGGACGCTTCGCTTGATGAGACGTGGTTTTCGAGCGCGTGGTGGCGAAGAGGGTTTCGGTGAAACGTTCGTGTCGTCGTGGCCCATGGGCGGTGCCTTTCTGCTCCAATAAAATGAGGCGCTGAAGGTGCGCCCTCGAGGCCCCGCCAGGAGCCCGCCAACGCCACACAACAGCGCCCCGTGCCGAAGCACAAGGGCACCGTTGCATGCGTTGACATTTCTTACCTGGCGGATTTCGAGGGTCAGTGCAATGATGCAATCTACGCGAACTATTCAATTGTTCCGTATAACAATATGACCGCACGCCCAAACGGTCAAGAAGGAATAGTTTCGGCGGGGACGCCTTGGAAACTTGCAAACCACGCCCCCACGCCGTACGCTCTGGGCGTGGAAACGGTGGAAACAAACGACGCGACGGTGAAACCGGCCTCGGAACCGTTGCCGGTGGCGATGATCGGCGTGGGCGGGTTTGGCGCGCAGACCCTGCACGCGCTGCTGCGCTGCCCGCTGGTGAAGCTGGTCGGGCTGTCAGATCGCGACGAGACCCTGGCCGCCCGGATCGGCGCCGAGCACAATATACCCGCCTACAGCGACAACCGCTCGATGCTGGCCGAAACCCGCCCCGCCGCCGTGTACGCCACCGTTCCCCCCGCCGCCGGAGGAGACCTGCTCGAACTCTGTGCCAGCCGCCACATCCATCTCTGGAAGGAGATGCCGTTGGGACGGACCATCGAGGAGGCGGCCGCCTTTGTCCGTCGGGCGGAACAGGCGGGCATCAAACTGGCCGTCGGAACGCAACGGCGATTCGCGGCCACCTACCGCCGCGCCCACGAACTGCGGTCCAGACTCGGCGACATTTTCCTCGGACGGGCCCATTACCTGTTCAACTGGGGTCCGCACCTGGCCTGGCGAGGCGACAAGGCCTCGGGCGGCGGGGCGCTGATCGAGCTGGGCTACCATCCCATCGACCTGCTGATCTGGTCGTTCGGGCTGCCCGACGCCGTGTACGGCCTGACGACCTGCGGGCGGCGAATGGAACCGCTCCTGCCGGAAGACAAACGTCAGCCGCCCTACGACACCGACGACACGGCCTGCGTCATGATGCGCTACGCCAACGGAACGATGGTCACGGTCGTCACCACGCGCGTCAGCGGGCCCGTGAGCGAGGAACTGATCCTCCACGGCCGATTCGGTTCGTTGCGGGCCGACGCCGAACAGTGCGTCCTCCGCGACGCCGACGGAAGCGTCCTCGAAAGCCTCGCCGACCCCACGCGACCCGCCACCGCGTACGAGCGACAGGTCAAGGCGTTCGCCCAGGCCGTGCTGACCGACGCGGCCCATTACCCATGCAGCGGCCGCGAAAACCTCCTCAACGTCGCGACCATCGAGGCCATCTACCTCAGCGACCGCACCGCCCAACCCGAAAGCCCCCGCGAACGACTGCGATCACAGGGATTCACCGTCGAGGAGTGTCTGGTGCATGTGAAATCAGAATCATGACGAACGAAGACATGCGACGAAGTAAACTCGTCGCGAAAACCCGTGCATGAACTCGTGATGGACACTAAGATACTGCGGGACGGCACGGGCCGTTCGCCGCGGTGTTGACGGTGCGTTGGTCGCATTGCGGCATTCTACTCAACGCGCCTCGGAGATGCCCTTGGCTTGGGTGATCTGGGTCGTCATGCTGGCGACCCTTCTGTCGGTGTTTTTTTCGTTGGCGGAGTACGCGTTCCGCGGCGTGCACCGGGCGGGACTGCGCGAGCAATTTCAGGACCGCCCGCGCCACCTGGCCTCGCTCGAACGCCATTTCGCTCCGCTGCGAATCACCGCGTCGCTGGGACGCGCGCTGGCGAATATCACGTTGATCGCGCTGCTGCTGTACGGGTTCCACGGGGACGACGGCTGGCGGTGGTCGTCCACGCTGGCGGCCATGGCGTTGGCGGCGGGTATCATTCTCCTGTTCAGCGTCGCGATCCCCAGCGCGTGGGCATCGCACGCGGCCCATCGCGTCATCGCGATCTACTACGGTCCGCTGATGATCTTGCGATACCTGTTTTACCCCGTTGTGGCGGTCATGCAGGCGTGCGACGTCCCCATCCGGAGGCTGGCGGGCGTGAACGAAACCATCGAGGACCGCGAGGACGCCAGCATCGCCCACATTCTACAGGCCGCCACCGAGGGTGTCGCCGAGGGGACCGTTCAGCGTGACGAAGTGAAAATGATCGAGTCCGCCCTGGAATTCGGCGATCTACAGGCCGGTCAGATCATGACGCCCCGCACGGCCCTGTTCGCGCTGCCCGTGGAAGCCACCTGGCAGCACGCGTGCGAGGAGATCGTCCGCGTCGGCCATACGCGGGTCCCCGTCTACAGCGGCGACGTGGACAATATCGTCGGCATTCTGTACGCCAAGGACCTGCTCGGGCATGTCAGCCGCCCGACACCCGTCGACTTGCGGTCCATCCTGCGCAAACCGTTTTTCGTCCCCGAAAGCAAACCGCTTGACGACCTGCTCAAGGAATTCCGAGGCCGAAAGATTCACATGGCCGTCGTGCTGGACGAATACGGTGGAACGGCCGGCCTGGTGACGATCGAGGACGTGCTGGAGGAGATCGTCGGCGAAATCAGCGACGAATACGACCGCGGCGAACCCGCCCTGCTGCATCGCGTGGACGAACGAACCATCGAGGCCGACGGGAAACTGTACATCGACGACCTCAACGAAGCCCTCGCCCTGGACGTTCCCGAGGACGAAAATTACATCACCGTCGCGGGGCTTGCGTTCAGCGAACTGGGCTACATTCCCCGACCCGGCGAAACGTTCGAGGCGTTCGGCGCCCGCTTCACGATCCTCTCCGCCGACGAACGAAAAATCACCCGCCTCCGTGTGGAACGGCGGGAAAAATCGGCCGGCGGCGAGTAGCAGTAACCGTAAGGCACCTCTATTTTACCACAAGGCACAGAGGACACAGAGCAAACGCATATACCATTGTTCGGCTTCCGCACGCGCTGCGGATTTGGCGTGAGCTGGCCACCGGCCCTGCCATTTTGCGTTGTAAAACGGGCCTGGAACCCGGAACGTTTTGCAACGCAAAATGCCAGGGGCCGGTGGCCAGGTTGAGCCACCTACAAACGTGGCGTGCACCCTCCGCCCGGCAGGAGTTCCTCCAGCCAGTTCAACGACCGCGCGCACGCGTCGAGGAACGTTTCGGGCGGCGTGTCGGCGAGGTTGGCGGGCATGACTTCGAGCATGAGGGCGCCGCGGTAGTCGGCGGGGAATCGGCGGGCCAGGGCGGGCCAGTCGATGTCGCCACCGCCGGGCAGGAGGTGGCGGTCTCCGGTGTCGGCGTCGAGGACGTCGGAAAAGTGCGTCTGCCGCAGGCGGTGGCCCCAGCGCGCCAGGGTGGACCCTCGCGGCTGACCCCAGAGCTGGTCGTGCGAGGAATCGTAACAGAAGGCGACGCTTTCGAGCGGGCAGGCGTCGAGGACGGCGTGGAGGATGTCGTCGCGGCGGGTGTTTTCGACGGCCAGCGTCACGCCCGCCTGGAGCGCGTGACGGGCGACGGTCTCGAACACGGCCAATCCTTCGGACGTCGGATTCGGTCCGGCGGCGGTGTGCGAGACATGCATCACAACCGTTTCGATTCCGTGGCGGTGCGCATCGTCGACCCACAGGCAATGCCGCCTCGCGAACGCGTCACGCCGCGAAGGACCGAGCCAGAGGTCGTTGCACTCTTCGAACGGAACATGCAGATTTTCCACATGGAGCCCCGCGCTGCGGGCCTGGTCCGGCGCGTCGTGGATTCGCCCGGCGAGGAATTCCTCCTCCGGAGGTCCCCACCACAGCGACGTGTGCGTCACGCCCGCCCGCGCCAACAACGCCATCCGCCGACGCAACGGCAGGTCATATCCGAAGTACGAAAATATCCCTGTGGCTCGCATGGGTATTCACAAAGAGCAAACGTGTTCATCGGCTTGCCGGTTTGCGCTGTACGACGCTGTGGTAAGCGAACGATTCGTTTACCACAACGTCGTACAGCGCAAACCGGCAAGCCATATCCGCGCCGGCCGCGCGCAACACAAGAGGACGCGATCAACACAACGCCATCCCGCCGCGCGTTCCGCGCGTGTGGCGACGTGCTGCGCGTCCTCTTGTCCGCGATGACGCGAAACGTTCCGCGGCCCGCGGCAGCGCCTGACAGTTTTGACCGTGTTATTTCTTGCGGCGATTGCGGCGTTCGCGGCGTTTTTTGGAGCCGACCTTGCGGCGACGTCGTGGTTTGGCCATGCAATTCCTCGTTCCGAAAAAGTTCGTATCCGGTCTTTCGTCTGCGACCGTCTTCGTAAAAATTCCCGACCTCCACTCGATCGGGAAACCATGTAGTATATCGAGCCGCCCACCGGTTGTCACCGGAAATTTTCCCGCGATCCGCGGCGGGGTGCGGTCGGATGTTCTGGCACGAGGTGAATCGTTGATTTTGTGTGGAAAACCAATCGAGTCGCCTCCCCGGTCTCGCGCGACGGATGGCGGCACACAGCCGCGACAGCGGCGGCGTGTTTAGCCCAGGATGAGCGATACTCCGCGAACCATGGGTTTTCTGGCGTTTTTGAACTTTTTGTCGCTCCTGACGCCACTGGCCGCATATCACACCGATGTGGGAAGACGGCACCGAACGACGCGAACAAGGGAACGTGCGTGTCGTTCGATGCCGGCTTTACGCGTCGGCATGATATGCGGCCAGTGGCGTCTGGCACGATTTTATTGGGAAAAATGGCCACTTTCCCATGGTTCGCGGAGTACCGCTCACCCTGGGCTAAACACGACGCCGCTGCCGCGGCTGTGTACTGCCGCCCGTCGCGCGGGGCCGGGGAGGACACTCGGTTGTTTTCGACAGGACAATCATACGAATGACCTCTGTCAGAAATTTTTGTCACATCCCCAAAGCCTATTTGGCTAACTCATCAGATACCGCGCGAGATTCATGTGCCCCGTTGGCACGCAGCCACGCCTTGACGTTATGACCTAGCGCAACATCCAGGGGCGTCAGGCCGGCATTGTCCTTGGCGTTGATATCCACGCCCTGCTCCTTCAGCCACGCCATCGACTCGATATTGCCAAACCTGGCCGCCTGAAACATCAGTGTCTGGCCATTATGGCGTTTCACGTGGATGTCCGCACCCTGCACCTTCAGCCATGCCATCGCCTCGATTTCGCCAAACATGGCTGCCCAAAACATCGCCGTCAGGCCTTTGTTGTCTCTGGCGTTGACATCCGCGCCCTGATCCTTCAGCCATGACATGATATCAAGATGGCCTCGGAAGGCCGCCTTGAACATCGGTGTGCTGCCGTCAACGTTCCTGACATTGACATCCGCACCCTGCTCTCGCAGCCATTTCATGACATCCAGATGGCCTCTCTCGGCCGCCTCGTACAGCGGCGTTTGGTCCGCGTTGTGCCTGGCATTGACGTCCGCGCCTTGCGACACGAGCCACTTCAGAACATCCAGTTGACCAAACCTAGCCGCCTCGCACATCGGTGTATTGTTGTAACAGTCCCTGGCCATGACGTCCACACCCTGCGACGCGAGCCATTCCAGCACGTCAACCCGGCCTGCCGCGGCGGCGAGATGCGCCAGCGTCTGTTCGTAATCGTACTGCCCGATAATCGGCGACGTCGGCGCGTTGATCCACTCCTCGACCGCCGGCGATAATGGAACTGGCGTCGGACCTGGAGTTGTCGTTGGTATCAAGGCCCTGCACGCCGCAATTCCCCCAACGGCCACCCCCAGGATCGCGATAGAAACAATGAAAACGGAAACGCTTCGTTTCTTCTTCGCATCGTCGCCGTTGTTGTGCTGAATGGACATGCAGTCCGGTTCCTTTTCCTGATTCGAATACCGGATACATTTTCAACTAACGCAAACGTCAAATCCAGTCTTTCGATATAATGGGGCCTTATGAACGAGCGTCCGACAATTGGCATCACGATGGGCGATCCGGCCGGGATCGGGGCGGAGATTGTCGTCAAGGTCCTGACCGAGTCCGCGCTGCGGCGGCAGGCGAGGTTTGTCGTGTTCGGGCTGGCCGAGCAGTTGGCCTACACGGCCGATCAGGCGGAAATTTCCCTGCCGATTTTTCGCGACCGCCACGAAAACGTCCGCCGCTATCCGCACGAGATCACCGTGCTCGATTACGACGAGTTCGACCTGCCGTCGGCCCAGCCCCGAGGTCCCAGCCGCCTGGGCGGGGCGGCGTCGATGGCCTTTTGCGAGGGCGCGATCGAGGCGGCCAGGGCGGGATTGATCGACGCCATCGTCACCGCGCCCATCGCCAAGCAGTCCTGGGCCATGGCGGGATTTCGGCGATTCCCCGGCCATACCGAGCTGCTGGCGGAAAAGTTCAAGGTGCGTCATGTGGCGATGATGTTCGTGGCCCCGCGGCTGCGCGTCGTGCTGGCGACGATTCATCATTCGCTGGCCGAGCTGCGAAACCTGTTCACCATCGGCAGGGTATTCACGCCGATCGACCTGGCCCATCGCGCCTTGCGGAAGTGGTTCGGGATCGAGCGGCCCCGGATCGGTGTATGCGGCCTGAACCCGCACGCGGGCGAGGGCGGACAGTTCGGTGACGAGGAATCGCGGATCATCGACCCGGCGATCGTGATGGCGGGCGAGGCGGGGATCGACGTCCGCGGACCATGGCCCGCGGACACGGTGTTCCTCAAGGCCCTGGACGGGCAGTTCGACTGCGTGGTGGCGATGTATCACGACCAGGGGCTGATCCCGATCAAACTGCTCGCCTGGCGCGAGGCGGTGAACGTCACGCTGGGATTGCCCGTGATCCGCACCAGCCCCGACCACGGAACGGCCTTCGACATCGCGGGAAAGTCCAAGGCGGACCCCTCCAGCATGCGCCACGCCATCCAACTGGCGATTGATTTGGCGGAACGGCGGATGACGAAATCCGAATGACGCAAATATGGCTCTGCCTTTTTGCGTTGTAAGGCGTTTGAAGTCATTGAACGTCTTGTTGTACGGAATGTTTTACAACGCAAAAAGGCAAGCCGCCGAAAACAGTTTGGCGATCTGAATAGTCTTCTCTCGAAAGCAAATTCACTCGTCGCGCGGGTCGGCGTAGTACTGCGCGTGCACTTCCTGATACAGTTTCCACCGCTGATTTTCGGAGAGTTTCGCGAATCCGTGCAGGGCAGCCGCCATCGCTTTGGCCTTGTTGCCCAACACGTCTGCCGCAACGTCGAACGCTTCCGATACTTCCTTGGGCACGCGGCCTCCGATCGAAACCAGACGAGGTTTTTTACTCATGACGGCAATTGTAAATTTTTGCTAACATGTCGATTGTTCATTGTAGTTAATTTTTGTGATCAAATGTACACTTTTACCTTGACATCGCCGCCGTCGCCGTCATGATGACGTCTGACGTGCAGCGCTCGAGGTCCGGCAGGAGCCGTGAAGAGGTCGGCGTGGACGATTTGTCTCCACGCCGGCCTCGACCGGTTTTGGCGCCCGACAGGGAACGCCCGCGATGTGGACCTGGCGGGGACACGAACGGCGATGTGACAAAACACGTTTCACCGTGCACAACCGTCTACAACGCAAAAAGGCAAGCCGCTGAAAGCGTCTTGCCTGTACGGGTGACTGGTGGGACTCGAACCCATAACCCCCGGGACCACAACCCGGTGCTCTAACCAATTGAGCTACAGCCACCATACGCCCGCCTGGCGGGAGTTGAAATACCATATCCGCCGATGACGCGATTGTCAATGCCGTTTCTCGCGAGACGAGACGCGTCGGGAGCACGTCACGTTTGTAAGTAGCCATCGTCGCAAAGCCTAACCTGGCCGGCAGGCCCTGCCATTTTGCGTTGTAAAATGGGACCCGGCGCCCGGAACGTTTTGCAACGCAAAATGCCAGGGGGCGGTGGCCAGGTCAGGCTACCTGCAAACGCAACGTGCGCCCAGACGCGTCACAGGCTGGACAACGCGGCTGGGCGTGGTACACTGCCGGGCGTCGCGTTTGGATCGAAGAACTCGAAAGACCGCAACACACATAAAAAGGAAAACGAGGTCAGCATGTCCGACACCGCCGCCAAGATCGTCAGCGTTCCGCAGTGGTTGATCCTGGGATCGTTCCCCGCGCCGGAAGGGTACTCCATGCAGTTTCTGGGCATGGGCCTGGACGACGAGGCCTTCCTGTCGGCCCGTCTGGGGTGGTCCGAAGCGGGCAACACCTGGCAGGCGTGGGAGGGCGAGTCGGTGGATTTCCTGCATCCGTCTCTGGGGTTCACCACCACGACCACCTGCTACGCCTACGCGATGTGCTACGTCTTCTCCCCGCGCGAAACCGACGCGACGCTACTGGCCGGCAGCGACGACGGCATCGCGGTCTGGCTGAACACCAAGCCCGTCCACTTCAACGACGTCCACCGCGGCGTCCAGTCCGGTGACGATCAGGTTCCCATTCATCTTCAGGCCGGGTGGAACAAACTGCTGGTCAAAATCTCGCAGGGCGGCGGCGACTGGGGATTTATTGTGCAACTGAAGGCCCCTGCCGACGTCGCGGACGCGCTGTCGTTCTCGCTGTATTCACCGGACACCGGCGGGCCCGGCAAGGACGTGGTGCACATCCGCGACCGTCGCGGCGGCATGTCGCTTCGCGCGACGCCCGAGGGCGTGACCTTCTCATTGGCGTTGCGGTTGTTGAGCGAGTCGGCCAAGCGGGGTGATGGCGGGCGGCTGGAGGTCCTCGGTCTGAACGACGCGGTGCTGACGTCGCAGACGGTGGACAATTTCCCCGCGTTCGCGACGGCGGAGGTTTCGCTCCAATGCGACGCCGCCGGCGTGCTGGCGACCCTGGCGGCCGGCCAGCCCGTGCGCGTACGGTACACCGGCGACAACGGGCAAAGCCAGTGGCAAAGCGAGGCGAAGCACCTGCTGCCGATCCTGCTCGAAGCGGCCGCGGGAATTCGCGATGAAACGATCCGAAGTTCCTACCCGGTGCCGCGGCTCTTCCGGGGCCAACCCGCGCTGTTGGAGGTGCTCTGCGAGCGCGAAGTCCGCATCCATCCGCTCAGCCGACCCGCCACCCCGCTGCGGGCCGCGCAGGAGTTTACCGCCGCCCAGACGAAAACCGGACGCGTGAAACTGACGGTGAACATCCCAGCCGCCCTGAAGCACGATCCGGTCGTGCAGGTCTCGTTCGGCCCGGCGCGATTCCGGCGGCTGGTGCAGTTGCTGGAGATGTACATCACCCGTTTCGGGGCCGATCTGTCAGCCGCGGAGGCGTCGATTTACCAGGCCCTGGCCGCGTTGGCGGCGGAAAACTTCGCCGCGCTGTCCAAGGCGATGGAGACCATTTTCGCCGACCTCACGGCGGCGGCCGGCAACAACAAGAAGCAGTCCATCACGCTGGTCGGGCACGCGCACATCGACATGAACTGGCTGTGGGACACGGCCGAAACCGTCAAGGTCACGCACGACACGTTCCGGCAGGCGCTGGCGTTCATGGATGAATTCCCGCAGTTCTGTTTCAGCCAGAGTCAATCCTCCACCTACGAGTTCATCGAGCGGACCGACCCGGCCATGTTCAAACGCGTTCAACAACGCGTCAAGGAAGGCCGCTGGGAACCGCTGGGCGGCATGGTAGACGAAGGCGACACGAACCTCTCGGGCGGCGAGGCGATCGCCCGCTCGCTGCTGCTGGGACAGCGGTATTTCCTGTCGAAACTTGGTCGGGCGGCCACCGTCGGCTGGCTGCCGGACAACTTCGGCCATGTCGCGCAGTTGCCGCAGATGATGAACCTGGCGGGCATGACGTCCTACTACGGCCATCGGTGCATGCCCAAACAGGGCCCGTTCGTGTGGGAGGGAATCGACGGCAGCCGCGTGCTGTGCTTCATCACCGAGACATACAACGGCGTGGTCCTTCCCTCGACCATGCAACTTCCGCGGAAGCTCAACCCGAAAACCGGAAAGGCGATGTGGGTCTACGGCGTGGGCGACCACGGTGGCGGTCCGACGCGGGCGGACATCCTCAACGCCATCGACTTCAACGAACTGCCCGGAACGCCGACGCTGACGTTCGGCACGGCCGGGGCGTTCTACAAGGACCTCTGGTCCGACGCGAAGAAATTCGAGGTGTTCAAAGGCGAAAAACAGTTCATCTTCGAGGGCTGTTACACGTCGATCGCCCGCGTCAAGGAAGGCAGCCGACGCGGGGAAAACATCCTCTACACCGCCGAACTGCTGGCCGCCCTGGCTTCGCTGCGCGGTTCGTCGCACGGTTATACATACCCCGCCGCCGCGTTCGACGACGCCTGGCACGCGATCTGCTTCAACCAGTTCCACGACATCCTCTGCGGATCAGCCGTCCACGAGAGCAACCGCGAGTCCATCGCCCTCTACGACCGCGCCAACGAACAGGCCGGCGAGGCTTTGTATTCGGCCATGCGAACCCTCGCCGCCGCCGTGCCCACCGAGCAGCACCGCGGTCAGCCGGTCGTCGTGTTCAACCCGCATCCGTGCAAGCGGAGCGATATCGTCGAAGCCGAGGTGTTCACCTACAGCACCACGCCGACGCTCGGTGCCGAAACGTGGGGTCGCGGTGGACCCGTCGAAGGCCGCATGGGGAAAGTCCACACGACGCTCCGCGACGCCAACCAGGGACCGCACCTCACGCTGTGCATGACCGACGCCGCCGGAAAACCCGTCGACGCACAGGTCGTCGCCAGCAAGTCCTTCCCCGGTGGGCAACGGCTGAAGGTCCGCTTCCTCGCCGACAACATGCCCGCCGGCGGGGTGAAAACGTTCTACGTCGACTCGCTGGCCGCGCCGGCCAAACCCAAACGGAACATCCGCATCGACGGCATGACGCTCGACACCGACTTCCTCACCGTCGTCGTCAACCCCGCCACCGGGCACGTCACGAGCATCTTCGACAAAACTGCCAACCGCGAACTGGTCGCCCCAGGCCAACCCGCCAACGTGCTGAAGTACTACATGGAAAAACCCCACGGAATGACGGCCTGGGACATCGGACCGATCGACTCGGTGCAAACGATCGACTCGGTGGACGACATCCGCGTGGTCGAGAACGGTCCGGTTCGGGCGACGGTGGAAATCTGGCGCACGCACAGCCGCTCGCGGTTCGTGCAGCGCGTGCACGTCTACCGCGACCTGCCCCGCGTCGAGTTCGGTCTGGACGCGTACTGGTTCGAGCAGGGCCACCCCAAAACCGGCGTGCCGATGCTCCGCGTGAGCTTCCCGCTGAACGTGACGGAAGGCCGATTCCTGTGCGACACGCCGTTCGCGGCCGTCGAACGCCCGACCACGGGCCGCGAGGTGCCCGCGCAGAAGTGGGTGGACCTGGCCGACTCCACCGGCGGCGCGACGCTGCTGAGCGACACGAAGTTCGGATTCCGCTGCGACAAGAACAACGTCGAGATGACGCTGCTCCGGGCCAGCTACGACCCGGACCCGTTCCCCGACCAGGGTCCGCACTTCATCCGCTACGGCCTGCTGGGTCACGCGGGCAAGACGGCCGTCGCCGACCTCGTGCAGGCGGGCCTGTGCTTCAACGCGCCAATGGTGGCCATCGAAACCCCGGCCGGACAGAAGGGCGGCGCGGGCAAACTCGACAGCGGAACCAGCCTGCTCGCCCTGGCCTCGCCGAGCGTCAAACTCTCCGGTGTGAAAAAGGCCCAGGACGACGCCAGCCTGATCGTGCGGCTGTGGGAGTCCGCGGGCAAATCCGCCACGGCCACGCTGACACTGCCCAAGGCGGCCAGGAAAGTCCAACGCGTCGACCTGCTGGAACACCCGCTGACGGACGCCCCCGCCGCCACACTGAGCGGCAACACGGTGAAGGTCAAGGTGAAACCCCACGAAATCGTGACCCTGAAAATTACGCTGAAGTAGGACGTGAAAGCCGCACAATCGAAAATCTGGCTCTGCCTTTTTGCGTTGTCAAACGTTGTATGCGAAAAAACGTTTTACAATTTACAACGTTTTACAACGCAAAAAGGCGGAGCCAGTGAAAACATTCTGACGGAAAGGCGACAGCATATGGTTTTACGAAACACCACGAAACGTTCCCGCGAGGAATTGCAGCCCTGTCGTCAGCCGGTCGACGCGGGGGCGACAAAAAAGGCGTTGTCGACGTTCATCGCCGCCTGCCGCACCACGGCGACCGCGACGACGATCGCGCTGACCGTAAGCCTCGCGGGCGGCTGCATGGGAACGCCGCTCCAGCGAACGGTCGGCGAACCGCTTCCGAACCGGATCGACCCCCTGCCGGCGGCGGAACCCGAAGCGTTACAGGGCAGGCCCATACCCTTGATGGGCGATATGGCGCCCGCGCACATCACGACGGACGACGAGGACGAATAATCGCACGGTCTGGCTCCGCCTTTTTGCATTGTAAAATGTTGTGAACGGCAAAACGTTCGCTCGCGCAACGTTCCACAACGTAAAAAAGTAGAGCCCAATTCATCTCCCGGTAATTTCGAACTCGTTCTTGTCCCACATCCTCAAATTCGATATTCTGTACGTACGCGGTGAAAACCGCATGTGTAAATCCTCATAATCATTCAGGAAATCGAGCAATGGCAGGACATTCTCATTGGGCGAAGATCAAGCGGGCCAAGGGCGCCAACGACGCCAAACGAGGCCGTGAGTGGAGCAAGTTGGCGAGGCGCATCATCGTGGCCGCCAAGCTCGGCGGCGGAAACCCCGACGAGAACCTGTCGCTGCGGTACGCCATCGACGACGCCAAGGCCGCCAACATGCCCAAGGACACCATCGCCAACGCGGTGAAAAAAGGCGCCGGCGGTCTGGACGCGGAAAACTTCGAATCCATCGTCTACGAAGGCTACGGCCCCGGCGGCGTGGCGTTCATGGTGGACTGCCTCACCAACAACCGCGCCCGGACCGCGCCGGAAATGCGGAAGATTTTCGAACGCGGTAACGGCCAGCTCGGCGCCAGCGGATGCGTCGGGTGGATGTTCGAGCAAAAGGGCGTGTTCACCGTGTCGTCCGACGCGACCACCGAGGACAAACTCATGGAAATCGCCCTCGACGCCGAAGCCGAGGACGTCCGCCCCGACGGGGACAGCTTCGAGGTCACCTGCGCCCCGCAGAATTTCCACAAGGTCAAACAGGCCCTGGCCGCGGCGAACATCGCCACGCAGTCGGCGGCCATTGCGATGCTCCCGAAAAACACCGTCTCCGTCGAGGGCGACACCGCCGCCTCCATCGTCCGCCTCATGGAAACCTTCGAAGACCACGAGGACGTCCAGAACGTCTACGCCAACTTCGACATCTCCGAAGAGGCCATGCAAAACGCGGCGGAGTAGACGGAACCCCTTGACCGAAACACACGCGACTACCGCGAGTTTTCTTCAAAACTCGCGGTAGTCGCGTCATTCGTGACCACAAACGGACCTGTCGCCTCGATCAGCACAATGGCTTAAGTAGCGCGATGCCCTTCTTGATGTCCTCGGTCTGCTTGGGACCGCTGATCTCGCGCTCGATCGCCACCACGCCGTTGAACCCCAGCGATTTCAGTTTCGCCATCAACCGCGGGAAGTTGACCAGGCCCTCGCCCAGCGGCGTCTCGTGACCGAGTTCTTTTCCGTTGGTCGGATACAGTCCGTCCTTGGCGTGCATCTGGCGGACGTGCTTCCCGAACACCTCCAGCGCGTCGACCGGGCTGGCCTTTCCGTACAGAATCAAATTGGCCGGGTCCAGGTTGATCCCCAGATTGCCCGTGCCGACTTCCTCGATGGTCCGCAGCAGATTGACGGGCGTTTCCTGTCCGGTCTCGAAGAGAAAATCCAGGCCCTTGGATTTGCAGTGCGTGGCGATCTCCCGCAAGGCGACAACCGTCGCGATAAAGAGCGGATCGTTGGGGTCTTCGGGAAGAAACCCCACGTGCGTGGTGATGGAGCCGATTTTCGCCCGCGCGGCGAAATCGGCCGCCTTTTTCAGCTCGGCGACACGGGCGGCGCGATACGCGTCGGGCACCAGGCCGATCGTTTTGGGCCCGCCGTAAAAATTCCATTCGCAGGGTCCGGTGTACCCTGCCCAGAACGTCGCGATCTTCACGCCCGCCGCGTCGGCCCGCGCGCGAAGCATGTCCGCCCGCTCGTCGGTCCACTGGTCGGGCTGCCACGAGCAGATCTGGCACGCCCGCAGCCCCAGATCGGTCACCTTCTGGAGGCTTTCCTCCACCTTGTCCGACAAATTCACCAACACGCCAATTTCCAACGTGGCCATGAGGACTCCTTCTTTTCTAATGGTTTTCGATTATCAACACCCCACAGGCTATCCGCGTTTGACGGCAACGTCAACCCGCCGCGCGCCAACGTCATTCGTTAATCATACGGGTGCTTCAACACCTCGTTCGGTTCCGCCGGTCTGGGGGGCGGGTTGTCGGCGTAGATCGGGTCGTTGTGGTCTTTGGGCAGGTAGTCTTTGTCTTTGAGTTTTCGGATGGGCAGGCGGACCTTCGTGCCCACCGACAGGTTTCGCCAATTGGTGATTTCCGGATTGTTGTCCACGATATCGCCGGCCTTTCCGCCGACAAGCAGCCGGGCGGCGACCTTGGCGGCGCTGTCGCCGCTTCGGAGCGTATACCAGATAAACTTCGGGGCCGGGGCGCTGGCGGCCGTCTTCTGGAACGCCGGCTGCGGGACGGCGGGACGGGTCGTCGGCGCCGGCGGATGAATGCGGCGACAACTCACCATCGCCACGCCAACCAGCGAAAGCGTCACCGTCACACACAACAGCACGCGAGAGAGTTTCATGGAGCAACCTTTCACGCGGGATTGTAAAGCCCACGCGTGCTGATCTCAAGGCATTAACCAAGCGGTCATACGATGCGCCGCCTTGCACATTGCTGTTGTCTGCCATTGCTGGTTGAGCTCACTGCTGTCCCAACGTTTGAGTTGTGAATTTCTGTAACATCCCGTGAATTCGAAGGATGTGGCGATTTCGAGGCGCGCACGACTTGAATTTGAAAATGGTTTTTTGCAGGCTTTCTCCGGCATTACCTGTTGGAGACCGCCATGTACGAAGGCCTGCTCATCTTTGCTCAGATCATCGCGTTCCTGCCGCGACGGCCCCTGGACACCATCATCAGGAAGTATAAAGGCAATCACAAGCTGAAAGATTTCCTCTGCCGCGACCAACTGCTGGCCATGATCTTCGCCCAACTCACGCTGCGGTCGGGCCTGCGGGGCATCGAGAGCACCCTGCGAACCAACGCCCATTGCCTTTACCACATGGGCTTTCGATGCGAGACCATTTCCCGCAACACGCTGGCCAATGCCAACGAAGTCCGCGACTGGCGAATCTGGGCCGAGGTGGCGATGGTGTTGATGAAGAAGGCCCGTAAACTGTATGAGAACGAACCGTTGGCGATTGATCTGGATGCCACCGTTTTCGCGCTGGATTCCACCACCATCGACTTATGTTTGTCGCAATTCTTCTGGACGCCTTCGCAACAATCAAAAGCGGCCGTCAAGATGCACGTCCTGCTGGAATTGCACGGCGACATTCCCGATTTTATCGTGATTTCCAATGGAAAAACGCACGATGTCAACATTCTCGACCTGTTGGTATATGTTGCCGGCGCGTATTATGTCATGGACCGCGGATATGTGGATTATGGGCGATTGTACCGGCTACACCAGAGCCTGGCGTTTTATGTGACCCGCGCCAAAAAGAACACGAAGTTCGAGGCCGTCACGTCACACGAGGTGGACAAATCCACCGGACTGATCTGCGACCAGACCATTCGACTGACCGCCCGCAAAGGGCGGAGGGACTACCCAGAGTCTATGAGGCGAGTCAAATATCGCGATCCGGTGACAGGAAAGGTTCTGGTGTTTTTGACGAACAATTTTTCGTTGCCAGCGATGACGATCGCGGCCTTGTACAAGCAACGTTGGCAGGTGGAATTATTTTTCAAGTGGATCAAACAACACTTGCGGATCAAGAAGTTTTACGGGTATAGTGAGAACGCGGTGAGGACGCAACTGTGGATTGCGGTGGCGACGTACTGCCTGCTGGCGATCATCAAGAAGGACCTGAAGGCCGACCGCGACCTTCACGAAATCCAGGAAATTTTGAGCGCCTCGATTTTTCAAAAAATCCCGCTTTTACAGGCCTTTTCGAAGGAACCGCCGAAATCCACGGAAGACGGACCTTCTAACCAATTGTCCCTATTCAAGTTATGATGGGACACTAGTG
>Ga0123353_10003548_pt1 | contig 19751 bp, 21 predicted proteins | sample TergutLab28metaG_3_FD_92763 | JGI IMG/M metagenome (GOLD analysis project Ga0123353, IMG submission 92763) | Labiotermes labralis P3 segment gut microbial communities from Petit-Saut dam, French Guiana - Lab288 P3 | ecosystem: Host-associated > Arthropoda: Insects > Digestive system > Gut ... | reverse complement strand
ACAGGATCGATGCTCGTGATTACGGAGAGCGCCATTGATGCGCTCTCCAGCGCGTCCCTCTCCTGTCTGCGCGGGAAGGACTGGACTGCGTGCCACTACCTATCCATGGGTGGGGTTACGACGCAACAGAACGGATTGCCGCTATCCATCGACCAATACCTGAAAGACCACCTGACAATCACGGACGTGTGCCTGATGCTGGACAATGATAAGGCCGGTCGGGAGATGAGCGATTATCTGTACCGCAATCTCCAGGAATGGTGCAGGATGTATGTTCATTTCCCAGCGCACGGCAAAGACGTGAACGATGAGCTATTACATAGAGTGGCGCGTATGGATAGGCACAGGAAGGTTGCACAAAGCGTAGCGCGATGACACGAATCAACGTGGAAGGGCGAAGAGTGTTGGAGTGTGTTCGTATTATCAAGCATAGCATTTGGCTATCCAAATGCCAATTCGCCCGGCTAATGGCCAGTCAAATTGCTTGTTAGGGAGTGCCTCCCTAAAACCCTCCGTGGCAATTCGTGAATGGGTTGGAACCGGCGATTGGTATGATATCGCAAGCACTCGAAAGATCGGCTAGGACGCTTTTGTCAACAGTCGGAAGTAGAAGCGTCCTCGTTGTCAAAATTATTTTCTTGCTTGAGCAAAAACATATTGACATCTTTCTATCTGTAGCATATAATGATGCATAGATGATTTTCTATGCGAGGAGATATGCGAATGAATCCATATGATCAACCGTCTTCGTTGTTCAAAGCACTCGGCGATTCAACCCGACTAGAAATCGTGGACATGATTTCCTGTGGCGAGCTTTGCGCCTGTATGATTCTTTTGAAATTCAAGATCACACAGCCGACGCTTTCCCACCACATGAAAATTCTATGCGATTGTGGATTGGTGAAGGGGCGTAAAGAAGGCAAGTGGACGTACTACTCCCTGGTGGACGAAAAGGTGGAGGAATTGAAGGCGTTTTTATCCGAAGCAACGTCGAATAAGGAAAATTGCATTTGCGGTGAAGTTTCATGTTGCGAGGAGGCTTGTATTTGAGCGTGAATAATTGCTGCTGTTCTCCATCCAGCGGGTGCTGTGGAACGCCCACCGTGCAGTCCATCTCGACACGTTTGACATTCAAGGATAAGCTCGGCGCATGGAAAGTGCGTTGGGGTATTGGCCGAATGGATTATACGGTGGAACCGGGACTCTATGCCGTTGGCAAACCGGATGAAAACGCTCCCGTCTTGGTGAGCGCGAATTACAAGCTGACGTTCGATACGCTACGGATGAATCTTTCTGATCTGGATTGCTGGCTCTTGATTCTGGACACAAAAGGAGTGAACGTTTGGTGCGCGGCAGGTAAAGGCACGTTTGGCACCGACGAACTGATAAACCGGATAGAATCGTCAGGGCTATCCGAAGTAGTGGCGCACAGGAAACTGATTCTGCCGCAACTTGGCGCGCCCGGTGTCAGCGCTCATGAAGTAACACAATGCACGGGTTTTTCTGTCGCATACGGTCCGGTACGGGCGAACGACATCAAGGCGTTTATCGACGCCGGGTACAAGGCAACAAAAGAAATGCGGACGGTCAATTTCACGATGTGGGATCGGTTGATTTTGACACCGATGGAGCTGGTGGAGGCCGCGAAGGGTTCTCTGATGGTATTCGGCGTTCTTTTCCTTATCAACCTGTTCGCGGCAAGGACATTCGGCATCGGAGATCTTATTGCATATGTCGCCGCCGTGCTGACCGGCACGGTAATCACCCCGATTTTGCTGCCATATATCCCCGGAAAGGCATTTGCCTTAAAGGGTTGGATTCTGGGAGTGCTTGCCACTGCAACAATCGTATGGGCAAATGGGTGGTTTGCTCCGCCATATATTCTCTTGGGGATAGGCTATATGCTCGCACTACCTGCGCATTCCGCATTTCTGGCAATGAACTTCACGGGAGCATCGACTTTTACATCGTCATCCGGCGTGATGAAGGAAATGAAAATCTCGCTTCCTTTTATCATTCTTTCTTTGCTGGCGGGCTTGGTCTTGATATTGATGAAAACCTTTGCGGGCTGATGGGAGGCAACTATGAAGCATAAGTATCTGAATGATGTGGCAACGCTTTCATACGCTGCCGGAAACTGCACCGGATGCGGGCGTTGCGTGGAGGTTTGCCCACATGGTGTGTTTAATCTGGATGGGGGAAAAGCGAGGATTATCGACAAGGATTCGTGTATGGAATGTGGGGCCTGCGCGCTCAACTGCCCTGTAAACGCTATCGAAGTTGAAGCGGGCGTAGGCTGCGCGGCAGCGATCATTATAGGTTGGTTTACGGGCAAAGAGCCGACTTGTGGTTGCAGCGACAGTGATTGCTGTTGACGGTGCCTAGAATGAACCCAACGGATTTAATTATGGAGGAGATCGCATGAACAGTATCATTGAGGATGTCAAGGAGTATTATGGCAAGCAATTACAGAGCAAGGATGACCTGAAATCCAGTTCGTGCTGCTGTACGGAAACACCGCCCATTGCTATCAGGGAGATTCTGCCCTTGATTGCAGATGTAATTCTGGATAGATTCTATGGCTGCGGATCTCCTCTGCCTCCTTTTTTAGAAGGAAAGACCGTCCTTGACTTGGGTTGCGGAACCGGCAGGGACGTATATATCGCCTCTAAGCTGGTCGGAGAATCGGGGCGCGTGATCGGCGTTGATATGACGGCGGAGCAGATCGGTACTGCAATAAAGTATCAGGATGAACAACGTTCACGGTTTGGGTATAAGACATCAAACGTGAAATTCCATCAAGGATACATTGAGGATTTAGCGTCGCTCGGCATCAAAGACAATAGCGTCGATGTGGTTATCTCCAACTGCGTCATTAACCTCTCTCCGTCCAAAGAGCAGGTGTTCAAAGAGATATATCGTGTTCTCAAGCCAGGTGGGGAATTGTTCTTCTCAGATGTGTTCGCGGATCGGCGAATTCCAGACTCACTGGCAACAGACCCGGTATTGCGCGGCGAGTGTTTAGGCGGTACACTATATGTAGAGGATTTCCGCAGAATCATGGCGAAATGCGGTTGGCAGGACTTCCGTTATACGAGCATCAGAAATCTGGAAATGGATGACGACGATATCGAAAACAAACTGGGTTTTGCATCCTTCTCATCCCGTACAGTAAGGGCGTTCAAACTCGCTGATTTAGAGGACATTTGCGAGGATTACGGACAAGTCGCCTACTATGACGGCAGTATTCCCGAAAATCCACATTTCTTCGACCTCGACGACCATCATCGGTTTTTCACGGGGAAACCTTTGCTTGTTTGTGGGAACACGGCATCCATGTTATCAAACACCCGGTTCAGTGAAGCGTTCAAAGTCATCGGCGACCGTTCTGTGCATTATGGAGTGTTCGGCGGTTGTGCGGTTGAGAGCAGCGACGATACACAAACAGGATCATGTTGTTAGATGGTTTGAAGGAAGAAACCGAGGTGTGAAATGAAAAGAGCATTGATAAACCCCGAACGATGCAATCATTGTGAAGTCTGCGCAATAAACGAAAAGTGTCCTCAAAAGGCGATCATCCGTGAAGAACCAACCGATCAGCCGTGGGTGGATTTCATGCTATGCCGAGGCTGTATGAAGTGTATCCAGTATTGTAATAACGGCGCAGTGCTAGAGGAAACAAAACCTTGTAACGGCGGGTTTGCGAGAAGTTGGTGATTATTGGAGAAGGGTATAGTATCCACAAGGCACATTATCCGATTTATAGGGATTACACTTTAAGGAGTGCTTAATATGAGAGCTTACATCGATAAAAGAAAATGTTCCTCGGACAACCGCATTTGCAAACCGCTCACGGAATGCCCGGCTAAGGCAATTTCGTGGATTGAGGATGATGATGAACCGCTTGGCTCCCGCATGGAAATTGACGGAGAAAAATGCACAGGGTGCGGCAGACTGTTACGAAAGTCAAGGAGGAGGACATAAGAGATAGAATCAGCTTGAGGGATGTGGTAAACTAAGGGAGGGAAGAGTCCACAAGCAGCGGGGTGATTACATGGGGCACATAGAAGGAGAAGAGAGGGAACAGATCAGGCTAATCAGCTTGGAAGGGTTAGTCGGGGCGGAAAGTATGGCACGGGTGATTGAAAAATTCATCGAAGTGACGGACTTAGGGAAGTTGGGGTTTACGCGAGTGGAGTCGTCGAGGGTAGGACGATCATCGTACCCGGCGGCGGCGCTGACGAAACTATAAGTGTACGGATATGAGAACGGGATACGATCGAGCCGGAAGCTGGAAGCGGAAAGCCGGCGGAACGTGGAAGTGATGTGGCTGCTTAAAGGAATGACGCCGGATCACAAGACGATCTCGGAGTTTCGGCGAGAGAACATCCGACCGATGCAGAAGTTATTCAGAGAGTTCAACAGACTGTGTCAAAGTTGGGAGATGATCGGCGGACAAGTGATCGGGATCGACGGAACGAAGGTCAAAGCGAGCAATAACAAGAAGCGCAATTACAGCCGAAAGAAGCTAGAAGAGCGAGTGAGGCGTTTGGACGAGAAGATCGCGGGTTACCTGGAAGGATCGGAGTGGGCCGACGCGGAGGAAGCGGAGGCGCGGTCGCCGCAAGGCATGGTGGAGCTGCTGAACCGCAAGGAGTTATACGAGAGATACCTGCGAGAGATGGATGAGTTGGGCGTGAACGAAGTGTCGGAGGTAGACCCGGATGCGCGTCTGATGGGAAACAACCGCGGCGGAGTAGAGATGAGTTACAACGTGCAAAGCGCTGTGGACGGGAAGCACCACATCATCGTGGCGTACGACGTATCGCTGAATCCAGCGGATCATGGACAACTGAGCAACATGGTGCGGAAGGTAAAGAAGCTGGGGTACAAGCGGTTCAAGGTATTAGCGGACAAGGGGTACTACAACGGCGCGGACCTGCGAAGGGTGAAGCGCCAAAGGGTGACGGCGATCGTGCCGAGGCAGGAGGCGTCCGACCCGAAAGATCAGCCTGAGGCGTATCACACAGATCAGTTCAAGTACGATCCAAAGACGGACAGTTACACCTGCCCGGCCGGACATATCCTATATGCGCACAGCAAGAAGGGCAGTCCGCGGCGCAAGTTCTTCGACAAACAAGCCTGTCAGAACTGCCAGAACAGAAACGACTGCGGGCGTGACAAGCGCGGATACCGGACGATCACCCGTAACGAACATGCCGACATCTATGACGAAGTGGACGCGAACTTCCGGCGGCATAATGATCTATATAAGTTGCGTCAACAGATCGTAGAGCACCCATTCGGCACGATAAAGCGCGCAATGCAAGGCTCATACTTTTTGTTGCGAACCAGACGAAAAGTTCGGGCCGAAGTCGCTTTGCTTTTCCTTGGCTATGACCTGAAAAGAGCGGTTAAAGTGCTCGGATTCCAAGGAATTATGGATCGGCTGACTGCTGTTCTTCGCGCTGTTTTAGCAAATATTTGGCGGGAGCGCGAAAAGATAACCCGCGCTCCCTTTTGTGCTCTTTCGTCAAGAGTGTGAATGGTTGTTTTGTAACGGCCTGGCGGTACCTGTGTGCCGCTTTGCTGTGGGGATTGCATCGAGGTCAGATAGGAGCGATATGGAATGCCATGTACGAATGTAAAAGAGTGTGCCTGCCCGAAAACGACGTGTGCCAATCATAGCCAGTGTTGTGCTTGTGTGATAAAGCACCGGGAAACCGAAAGCCTGCCGTATTGTTTGTTTCTTGATAATGATGGTGACAAGGGCATCGCTAATTACTATCGCAAGCTGAAGGAACGCTTCGAAGAGCGGGATGGATAGTCACAGAAAGCACTTTCAACTTGTACGGTGCTTGGTCGGTGTCGCACCGATCAAGCAAGAATTGTTTCTTGACGCGGGGATACCGAAATACATTGACTTAATCTCACGAGTTCGGCTATAATAACATTTGAAATTAAAACTGCCGAAAATGGAGGGATACAATGTATATCGAACGGCATATTGAGCAGGCCATACACATGGTTTCAAAAATGTTTGGCGCTGTGCTAGTGACTGGCCCGCGTCAGGTTGGCAAAACGACGATGCTAAAAACGGTTGTTCAAGATACGACCTATATCACGCTGGACGATCCCATCCTATTGCGTTCCGCTGTCGAAGAGCCCGGAACATTCTTCAAAAGCGCACCGCCGCCTGTATTCGTCGATGAAATCCAGTATGCGCCCAATCTGTTCCCCTACATCAAGATGATACTGGATAGCGAGCGCAAGAAAGGTCAATTCTATCTGTCCGGCTCCCAGCAGTTCAAGATGATGAAAAATGTCAGCGAATCTCTTGCAGGACGATTGGGGATTCTGAATCTATTGGGGCTATCGTTGCGCGAAATCGAAGGTGTGTGCTTTTGCGAATCATTCATACCCACGGACGAATACTTTGCATTGAGACGCGCAGCACAGTCGAAAACGTCTTACAAGGATATCTGGAAGATGATCCATCGCGGCGGTATGCCTGAGTTAATCGCCAACCCGGATTATGACTGGCGGACATTTTACGGTGCTTACACGCGAACGTATATTGAGCGGGACGTGCGTGAACTGACGCAAATCGGCGATGAGGTGAAGTTTCTGACCTTCATGGCGGTAGTATCGAGCCATACGAGCCAATTGCTCAACCTTGCATCCATTGCGCGTGATGTTGGGATTAGCCAACCCACGGCAGAACGATGGCTGTCGGTGCTTGTTGCATCGAATTTAGTGTATCTGTTGAGTCCCTACTTTACCAATGTAAACAAACGCGCAATCAAGACGCCAAAGCTATACTTTCTGGATACAGGCTTGGCGGCGTACCTAACGCGCTGGTACACCCCGGAGGTGTTGGAATCGGGGGCGATGGCTGGAGCGTTCTTTGAGACATTCGTTATTTCGGAGGTGATAAAGAGCCATTACAATGCGGGCGTGTTGGACTTACCACTGTATTTCTACCGCGACCGGGATGGGAATGAGATCGACCTATTAATTGAGCGCAACGGAACCCTTTACCCGATAGAGATCAAAAAACATGCCGACCCGGATAAGCGTGACGTACACGCTTTCGCGATATTGGATAGACTGCACGGCATAAAGCGTGGTTCAGGAGGAGTCGTGTGTATGTATGATCATCTAATCACATTAAAGGGAGAGGACAAAGTGATTCCGATTAACTTTTTATAGCGTCAGAAAGTCGCTGTGAAATACAAGCCAACGCTCTGCGTATCGCCGGGCGTTTTTTAGTGCGCGGAAATTAAACCGGCAGAAATTCCCCGTAGTCATCAAACGGAAAAACATCAAGGAGGATTACCGTATGGAAGATAGACCAACAATTGAAAAATGGCGCGAGGAAAAAGCAATACTGTTAGAGTGCAAGGAATTCCTTGGATCAAGCCGCATGAGCGCTGCCTACCACGAAGGTGCGGACGCCTTCCGTCCTTTCCTGCGGGAAGCTATCGCAGAGTATGGCGAGAAGCCTGTAAAGATACTGCTCGCCCACACAGCGAGGAACCTGGATGATGGTCGGATCGACCGGGCATCCAAGAAGTGGGCAAACGCGCAACCGCCGATACTGCATCCTGCAAGTATTAGCGAATCCAGTCAGGATGAGCCGCAACCGTATGCAGCGCTGATGATTTCTAAGCACCCAACCATACTGAATCAGGCGATACGCGAAATCATCAAGATGGACAAGCAACCTATCAGAGGGGGAGTCGCGAGATGAGAAAACGCGAGACCGCGATCATTGTACGACTCAGTCCCTCTGAACACCATCGCTTGAAGGAAAAAGTTGTGGCTTCGGGCTTGAAGCAGGAAGTGTTTATGCGCAAGCTCATCAGCGAAAAGCAGATTCGCGCACGTCCCCAGCGCGAGTGCGTGGAGTTGCTCAGTGAAGTGCGGCACATGAGCAAGGTCATCAACCAGATCGCGCGGATCGCTCAAGACACAAGGAAGTTCGCGTCGCAGGACATCGAAATGCTGCTCTCCGAGTATAAGAACCTGATCGCCGCCGCGAAGCTCCTGATTTGAGGGGTACGGCATGGCTGTAACATGGATCGGAGCTATCCGGCATACGCGGCTGGATCATCTCGTCAACTACGCGACAAACCCGACAAAGACCGCATACGAGGGAGGCCGCGAGAACGCGCCCATCGACGCAAACATCGCATACGCGCTCAACCCTGAAAAGGGGACGACACGGCTATATAAGTCTGCTCACAATTGTACATTGGAGACCGCGCTCCAAGAAATGCGGCAGACCAAGGAGCGGTACGAGAAAAAGAGCGGCGTCATGGGGTATCACATCGTGCAGTCATTTAAGCCCGGAGAGGTTGACCCGGAGATTGTTCATCGTATCGGTCAGGAGTTTGTGGAGAAATGTTTTCCCGACTTCGAGGCGGTCATCGGCACACATCTGGACAAGCAGCACATCCACAATCACATAGTAGTGAACTCCGTCTCGTTCGTGACCGGCATGAAATACCGCTCGAACATCAAATCATACTACGCCCAGATACGCGCCGAATCCGACAGGCTGTGTAAGGCTAACGGCCTGTCTGTCGTGCGCAACCCCAGCGACGGGAACAAGGCCGTTGCCTATGCCCAATGGCAAGCGGAACAGCAGGGGAGACCGACGTGGACGAGCGCGATCAAGGAGGACGTTGATCTCGTCCTCGCTCGCTCCCGCACGTTTGACCATTTCGTCCGTCAGTTGCGCGAGATGGGATACGCGGTGAAGACGGAAGCCAAACACATGGCGGTACGCCCACCGGGCAAGGAACGTTTCACGCGACTGCGACGGCTGGGCGAGGATTACACAGAGGAGGCGATTCGGCGACGAATTATTGAGAATGACGCGCGTGATACATCCGGCGATGTAAGGGCAAAACGGTCTCCTTCCATCCCCATAGCGCATGTGCAACCGCCCACCAGAGGCCGGTATCGAGGGAGGTTCCCGCTCAGGCGATCCAAGATCAAAGGATTCCGCGCGCTCTATCTCTGGTATGTGTACCACACGCGGCCGATTCGCAAGAATCCGTCATCTTCTAAACGCATCCACTATCTGTTCCGAGAGGATATCTACTTGCTTGATAAACGGTTGGAGATGACGATGCTCCTTTGCAAGAACAAGATCGACTCGAAGGATGAACTGGATGCGTATGCCGCGCGATGTACGAAGCGGATTGAGGATATCACACAGTCAAGGAAGGAAACCTACCGCGAACCGGACTCACACCAAAGGTCAAAAACACTCGACGCGATGAAATCTGAGCTTACATCTCTACGACGTCAGGTGCGGCTGTGCGGAGAGATCGAACACCACGCGGACGAAATCCGAAAGAAGCGCGACGCCCTGCGTCACGCGATCCGGGAACAACAGAAAAACGAGGTGAAGAAGAATGTCCAACGGAGGCGAAGCCGCTGATCAGATGGTATCATACGCGCTGAAGTCCGGCGAGGTCGTGCTGCGGCTCTCAGGCGAAGGTGCAAAGAATTTGGCGGCGTATCTTATGTCCCTACTCAAGAATAAGCAACCGGGTAGAGGCGCGATCAAACTTAAACGGATGCTGGCTGAAGGGCGGGAGTTATCGGTTCAACGTATCTCCATCGACGAGATCAAAGACTTTAAGGCCGAGGCCAAGAAATACGGCGTCGAGTTTTGCATCCTGAAAAACACAAACCTCGGCGACGGACGATGCGACATATTGTTCAAGACCGAGGACGCCCAGCGCGTGAACCGAATCTACGATAATCTGGAGATCACCCGCCATCCAGAGACCGCACACATCACGTCCGAAATCATTAGGAACCGGGATGAAAAGGAAGTGACCGCAAGTGAAAACCCTCGGACAGCGAGGATCCCGGAACGCCCAAGCCCAGTGTCCGGGAGGCCCTCGCGCGACTCAAGAACTTCTCGTGAAGAGCGACCGTCCGTGCGGGAGGCGCTTAACGCCATCCGCGCCAACAAGGAAGCCGCGCCCAAGATTCCGGGGCGGGGCGTGACCAAAGGCAGGACTGCCAGATGAGGGGGTATTGGTTGTGAGACAGGAAGTGTTTACCCTCAAGCTCGATACATCCGAGCGGAACGTGCTGTTGCGCGCCGTGGAGTCCTTTCGGAACCACCTGATTGCGTCGGATAAATCCACAGATCGCGTGGACGAGATGTACCTTAAGCTCGTGCAAGCGCGGAAGAGGCCCGTCATGAACCGAGGTGATGACCGTTGAGCGCACACAAACCGGGGAAAGACGACCGGGCAACCTTGATCGTTCTCTGTGTTTTGGTGATTCCGGTTCTGTGGCTGGCGCTGATCCTCGCGCCGCTGCTCGCGGATAAACAAGGATTGGCCGGATTGCTCGACGGGTTGAACGCTGCGATGGAGAATCCATTGAATATTACATGGGTTGAACGTTCGCCCAAGTTCATGCTCCTATTTGCTTTGGTGTATGTGACCGGGGTCGGTGTATGGTACACGTCGCGGCGCAAACTCAGACCCGACGAAGAGTATGGTTCCGCACAATGGGGATCGGCGCATACGCTAAAGAGGAAGTACGCCGCCCGCGATCCCACAGAAAACGTGCTTCTGACCCAAAACTTCCGCATCGGCCTGGACGGGCGCATACACAGGAGAAACCTCAATGTGCTGTGCATCGGCGGCTCCGGCAGCGGCAAGACGCGCTTTTACGCGAAGCCGAATGTGATGCAAGCAAACACGTCGTTCGTCATCACCGATCCCAAGGGCGAGGTTCTTCGCGATACCGGACATCTCATGAAGGAGTTGGGGTATGATGTAAAAATCGTCGACCTCATCAACATGAATCTGTCCTATGGCTATAATCCATTCGCATACATCCAGTCGGACAACGACGTTTTGAAACTCGTCACGAACCTCATCCGAAACACCACGCCCAAAAGCGCAAATAGCGCTGACCCGTTTTGGGAGAAGACCGAGACCGCCCTATTACAGGCGTTGATCCTGTATCTCTATCACGAAGCGCCGGAGGAAGAGCAGAATTTCGGGATGGTCATGGAGATGCTCCACTCTGCCGAAGCCAGAGAGGACGACGAGGATTATGTGAGCGCGCTGGACGATCTATTCTTTCAACTCGGGACCGTCAATCCCAAGCACATCGCGCTCAAGCAATACCACATCTACAAGATGGCGTCCGGCAAGACGGCCAAGAGCATCCTCGTTTCTGTCGGCGTCCGGCTGGCGACCTTTAACCTCTCGTCAGTCATCAAGCTCACGAATGTGGACGAGATCGACATCCCGTCGCTCGGCGAGCGGAAGACCATCGTGTACCTGTGCATACCCGACAACGATTCCAGTTTCAACTATATTATCGGGATGCTGTACACGCAGATGTTCCAGCAGCTATATTATCTCGCCGACCACACGTATGGTGGACGGCTCCCTGTGCATGTGCATTTCGTGATGGACGAGTTTCCGAACATCGCTCTGCCGGATGACTTCGACAAGATCCTTGCCACGATGCGCAGCCGGGAACTTAGCGTGAGTATCATCATCCAGAACATGGCGCAACTCAAGGCGCTGTTTAAGGATAATTGGGAAAGTTTGGTCGGGAATTGTGATCTGATGCTCTATCTCGGCGGGAATGAATCGGGGACGCATGAGTACATCTCAAAGATGCTCGGCAAGTCGACCATTGACACGACCACACACGGACGCAATCGCGGGAAAAACGGTAGTTATAGCGACAACTACCAGCAGACTGGGCGCGAACTGCTCACATCGGACGAGATTCGGATGCTGGATAACCGCCGTGCGCTCGCTTTTATTCGCGGCGAACGCGCGATACTGGACGATAAGTACGACCTGATGGCGCATCCGAACATCAAGCTGACCGCTGATGGCGGCATGAAGCCATACAACCACGGCGACCTTTCTTTCTTGACCCGAACCATTGACTTTGACGAAGCCCACAAGGAGGACTACGTGCTTCTCACGGATGACGAACTGGATGCCCTGTACTGGATCGACGAAGAAGCACAGGAAAAAAATGAAGGAGTGAAACACCATGAAGAATAGGCGAACCCTCGAACATCCCGCATTTAAGGCGATCTTTATCATCGCGACGCTGACGTTCCTGCTCCCGACCGGCGTGTTGGCGTCCTCGACCGGCGGCAGCCCGGTCACGGTCATCAACAATCTGCAAACATTCATGTTTCAAGTGATCCGGGCGGTCGGCATGATCTTGCTCGGCTTTGGCGTCGTACAGATCGGCCTATCGTTGAAATCACACGATCCCGGCCAACGCGCGAACGGCTTCCTCACGCTGGCGGGCGGCGTGATTATTATGTTTGCGAAGGAGATTCTCGACCTCATCACTGGTTAATACATCGTGGGGCGGCGCGTGACCTCATGTGCCGCCCTCCTTCTAGGAGGTGAACATATATGGAATCCAGTGGAAATTGGGTCGTGGACAATATCGCAAATTCGTTAGATACATGGAACAGTAAACTCGCGGAGATATGGCAGCTCGTGACGCAAAGTCCGCAATCTTTTAAGGGAGGCGGAGTCTGGTCGATTATCGTCTCCATCAACGGATCAATTCAAGCTGTTGGGCTTGGGTTGCTCGTCCTGTTCTTCGCTATGGGGATTGCGAAATCGACCATCAATTTGACGGAGTTGAAGCGCCCGGAGCAGGCGGTGAAATTCTTCATCCGCTTTGCGCTGGCGAAGGCTGCCGTCACTTATGGCATGGACATCATGATGGGTATCTTTGAAATCTGTCAAGGTGTCATGTCCTCAGTGACCAGCAGGTTCGGCGGGATCGGCAGCATGAGCGTAAAAATGCCGGACGCGGTCAAGCAGAAAATACTGCAAGTGGGGTTTTGGGAATCCATCCCGCTATGGGCTGTCACCTTGCTCGGATCTCTCTTTATCACCGTTCTGTCATTCGTCATGATTATGAGCATCTATGGTCGTTTTTTTAGGTTATATACCTATACCGCGTTCTCGCCGATCCCCCTGTCTACATTCGCAGGGGAAGGAACGTCAAGCGTCGGCGTCCATTTTCTCAAATCCTATGCGGGGGTATGTCTGGAGGGCGCTGTCATCGTTATCGCTTGTGTGATTTTCAATGCGTTTGTCGGGTCTAACCCTGCCATTGTCAGTGAGAGCGCGAGCGCGGTTAATCTGGTTTGGTCATATGTCGGGGAGACGATATTCGGGATGCTGGTTCTCGTCGGATGTATAAAAGCATCTGATCGGGTCGTGAAAGAGATGCTGGGGTTATAGATGCTGGAATTATGGATTGCCTGTCAATCCTATTGTATCTCTTGTTCGAGATCATCAAACAACTCGCAATCGAAAAAATCACGAAGCGATATATCCAAACCATCGCACACCTTTTTCAGTGTCACAACTCCCGGATTCATGCTCTTTGTGTTGATCATGCTGTAGATTGTTGACGGCGATATGCCGGATAAATGAGCCAGTGCATTGATGGCCATATCGTTCTTTCCGCATAACTCCTGAATTCGCTGAGCAACCGCCTTCTTCGCGTCCATACTTCCCCTCCGCGTGATTTATATCCCAAACATACAGAAATTTGGGATATATCGCACGGGATATATCCCAAATCATTATTTATATGCTACAATGTGGGATATATCGCACATAAGGAGGGTTAATGTATGGTTATTGCTTTTACTGGACACCGTGACGTAGCCAGCATTCAGCTTAACGCATTATTGTTGAACGAGATCATGTACAGAGTGGAGCAAGGGTATCATACATTCCTGTGCGGAGCCGCATGGGGAATGGATATCGCCTTTGGGCGACAGGTTTTATTGGTAAAGGGAACAAACTACCCGCATATTCGGCTAATCTGTGCAATACCGCACGAGGAACAGGCGAAAAGCTGGACGGAATATTGGAGGAATCAGTATTATGATCTATTGGAGCAAGCGGATGACATGGCGCTGATATCCCGGCACTACACCAGAGATTGCTATCATCGGCGCAATCAGTATATGGTAGATAGCGCGGATGTACTACTCGCCGTATATGATGGACGCGAAAAGGGCGGAACCGCATACACGGTGCGCTATGCGGCAACCCGGGGAAAGGAAATTGTGTGCTTTCATCCAACAACATTACACCGAACCGTCCATACAAGACGCGATCACGACTGATGTTTTCAAGCACAGGTCGAATAAACAATAACGACATGACACCCGTGAGGGTGTTTTTTTGATGGGAGGTTTTTTTATGGAGGTCAAGATGCCTCGCGATATCTTACTGTACAACGAGGCAATTTTCTTTGGTTTATCACTGCGACAGTTTCTTTTCTCTGTCCTCGCGCTCGGCTCCGCAGTCGGCGCTTATTTTTTGCTCAATCCCCGGATTGGCACAGAGGCGACGAGCTGGGTTTGCATGATTGCGGCAGGGCCATTTGCCGTTTTGGGTTTCATCAAGCCGCATGGTGTGACCGCCGAGAAGTTCGCGGTAGCATGGGTCAAATCGTTTTTATTTCCATCCGTTCTTGTCTATCGGGCAGAAAACACATATGAGGCGCTCATCATCCGTGACCGAATCGAACGCGCGAAGCCTAAGAAAGCGCCGTCCAAGATCCTCCTGTTCTTCTCGAAGATATTCGGGAGCAAACGGTTGACCGAGACTGCGGAAATCGAGAAGCGGCGGCGACAGCGGGACAAGGACTTTGAACGGTACTATTCCGCGAACATTTTCAAATTTCGTAAGAAGGCGAGGTATAAGCATTGAGAATACTCCGCTCGCTCGCTAAAAGCGATCAGGTTCGTTTTACCATCCCACGATCTATTCAACGATGGATGCCGATTGAATGCGTGTACCCGGACGGCATCTTTCAGGTGGGAAGCAAGTTCAGCAAGTGTTTCCGATTCACCGACATCAACTACGCCATCGCGTCGAAAGAGGACCAGAAGATCATGTTTCTCATGTACTGTGAGCTGATCAACGCATTGGACGCGGGCGCGACCGCGAAGATATCTCTCGTTAACCGTCACTTGAACCGCGCGGACTTTGAGCAATCCATTCTCCTTCGGCAAGCGGACGATGAGTTGAATCTGTACCGCAAGGAGTACAATCAGGTTTTGCTTGACCGGGCGATGACCGCGAACAACAACATCACCCAAGACAAGTACATGACCATTTCCATCACTAAAAAGACGATTGAGGAGGCGCGGAGCTACTTCACGCGGTTGGCCGCGGAGTTGAACGCGCGGTTCAATGCCCTGTCATCTTCTCTCATTTCGATTGACGCATCGGAACGATTGAGGATTTTTCATGATTTCTTCCGTGCCGATGAGGATTTGAGCTACACGTTCGATGTACGCATGTCGGCGCGAAAGGGGCATTCACCGCTCGATTATATCTGCCCGGATAGTATCGAGATGAAGGATAACCATTTCATTGTGGACGGTCGATATGGGCGGGTTGTGTACCTACGGGAGTATGCTACCTATGTCAAAGACGGCATGATCCAAGAGCTATGTGATTTGAACCGGAATTTGGTGCTGTCCATTGACATGATCGTCATTCCGACCGACGAGGCGGTCAACGTAACCAATACGCAGCTTCTCAAAGTCCAGACAGACATGACAAAGTATAACCGAAAAGCCAGTAACGATTCTGGGAGCATCGGCGTGATTCCATATGAGATGCAGCTCCAACAGAAAGAATCACAGGAGTTCCTCGAAGACCTCACCACGCGCGACCAACGGATGCTCCTGTGCGCTGTGACGATGGTTCACATGGCGGAATCTCTGAAGCAGCTAGACAGCGACACGGATACATTGTTCTCCATTGGGCGTAAACACTTGTGTCAGATGTCCGTACTAAAGTACCAGCAGGGGGACGGCTTAAATACGGTCCTCCCGTATGGGGTTCGTAGGATAGACACGCTTCGGACGATGACCACGGAATCCACGGCTGTTTTGATGCCCTTCAAGACACAGGAAGTCTACGACGATAACGGTATCTGCTATGGCAGGAACATCATCTCCAAGAATCTGATCGTAATCGACCGAAAGGGTTTTCAGAATGGGAACGGGTTTATCTTTGGTGTTTCAGGATCGGGGAAATCGTTCACCAGCAAATGCGAAATCGTATCGATTATCCTAAACTCTGGGGACGATGTGTTAATCATCGATCCCGAAAATGAGTACGGTCGATTGACGGAGACGCTGAGAGGCGAGGTCATCCGCATTTCAGCCACGTCGCCCAACCACATCAACGCGATGGACATTTCGAGAGAGTATGGAGACAATGAGAACCCGATCATCTTGAAATCCGAGTTTATTTTGTCGCTTTGTGAGATGGCTGTCGGTGGCTCTTTATCATCGAAAGAGAAGTCCTTGATCGACCGATGCGTGGCGAGTACGTATCAGGGATATGTACAGCGGAATTTCACAGGCAACCCGCCGACGCTCCAGCACTTTTATCAGGAACTCCTCCGACAGAATGAGCCGGAAGCGCATGAGATCGCACTCGGTATCGAGCTGTTCACGAAAGGCTCGCTCAACACCTTCGCGCAGCAGACGAATGTAGATACAAGCAACCGATTTATCTGCTATGATATCCATCAACTCGGTAAGCAGCTAAAGCCGCTTGGAATGTTGGTCGTACTTGACGCGATCTACAATCGGATCACCAGAAACCGGGCGTTGCGGCGCAATACGTGGATATACATCGATGAAATCTATCTGCTCTTTCAGAGTGAGTACAGCAGCAACTTCCTGTTCGAGCTATGGAAGCGTGTGCGTAAATACGGTGCGTTCTGTACGGGAATCTCACAGAACTCCGAGGATATGCTTCAATCGCATATCGCGCGGACGATGCTTGCCAATTCTGAATTTCTTGTCATGCTCAATCAGGCGACGACTGATCGGATCGAGTTGGCGAAGCTCATTAATATCTCGGACACGCAACTCAATTACATCACGAACGCCGATGTTGGCAAGGGCTTGATACGATGCGGAGGGAGCATTGTGCCGTTCGAAAGCCAATTCCCCACGAACACAGCACTGTACAAGATGATGACCACAAAACTCGACGAACTGTAGAAGACGATGCCGATTGCCCGATTCCATGACAGGTGGGATCGGGCTTTTTCGTGCGTATAGGAGGTTGTGTGATGCCAGAAGAGAAAAGAACAGGAAAGCCGATAGAACCGAAGATCAAGGAAGAATCAGTCCGGTCAAAACCTAAGACCATTCGCACCCGGCAAAGGATTGTGCGAAAAGTCAGCGCGAAAACCGGACGTGCAGTTACTGGTGCGGCGCGTAAAACGAAAGATGCTGTGAAGGGTATTGCACGTACACCGGAAACCCAATACCAATCGGAACAGGGTAAACCCGAACAGTATGCCATTGAGAAAATCCAACCCGGAGAGAGGATAGTGGAAGCCGGTCGGACGGTCGGGAGAGCGGGTTCTACTGTTATCCGTAGCGGTTATCGCCTTACCCGCTGGCAAGCAAACAGAATTAAAGCCAAACGTGCGAGCAGGGCTATTGCTGAAACGGGTGCGCGGACACCAGACTTGACAATAAATGAACGTGTTCGATCTGCCGTTCGTTCTTCCGAAGGACTTGAAAAGCTAGTCGATTCAATCAATAAAGCTCCCTTAGATAGATCAAGGGCGTCGAGAAAGAGAGGTTCACGATCTTCGTCGGTAAAGGAAAAACCAGATCAGTCACAAGGAAACAGCGGTGCTGAGGTTTGCTCTCGAAAAAAGAATGAATCGCCTCGTTCAAAACCCCCTGTCGCGAAGGATAAAACCCTTTCGACTGCAAAAAAGGATCAAAACGCCATTTCCGACAAGCCTGAGATACGAACGAGGGGTACACAAAAACCACTGGATGCACTCTCGCCCGGAAGCAAGGACACCCTCCCGCCGACGACAGTCCGCAGACGAGAAGCGGCAAAAGTCGTTGATGTAAACCCATCTGTCACCAACAAACCATCATCGCAACTCAACCTTACCCCAGAATCCACCGCCCGAATCAAAGGACACATCAAGCAGCCCAAACGTGAGATATTCAATGTTCGCCAACCCATGAGCTTAAAGGAAGTTCCATCTAGGCTACATATCGCCAAACCCGGTCGGGCTGTGCATACGGCGACGAAAGACGCTATTAAGACAGGTAATGCTGCCCAGCGAATGACTGCGAAGACAATGAGAATCCAAGCGCGAGCCGTAAAAAAGACCGGTGCAAAGGCTACTCACAAAGTCACGTCCATGGCCAAAAAGTACGCGGATAAGGCGACGCGACACATGGCAAAGCTCGCGGCGAAGGCGAGCGCGAAGATGGCGCAAGCTCTGTCGAGGGCTGCTGCGTTCTCGTTCAAGGCGGCGCTCTCCGCTCTGCAAGGATTGTTTGGGGCGATTGCTTCCGGTGGTTGGATCGCTGTAATCCTCATCATACTCCTTTGTATGGGTGCTTCAATCCTTGCGTCTCCATTCGGCATATTCGCTCACACGGATAATGTGGAGTACGGTAAGTACACGCTTGCACAGGCGATTACGAAGGTCAACGATGAGTATGTCGCTCAGATCAATCGGATGGCTAGAGGCGCAGACGACGTTCATATCTATATATACGGCAATCAGGAGGGTGACTGGCAACCGTATAATTGGGTAGATGTGTTGGCCGTCTTTGCTGTCAACACGACCATGCGTGAAGACAACCCGATGGACATCATTGAGTTGGACGAGACCCGTCTCAAGGAACTATCACAAGTTTTTTGGGATATGAACACACTCCGAGAGTATGACGAGACCGAAGACGGCGAGACAACCCGATACATTGACGGAGATAGCAAATCGTACCAAGAGATGATCGTCCAGTATCGGTTTGACGATAACCAGAAGGAGCTTGTCGAGGAACTGATGAGCGACAAGTGGTATGGTATGTGGGCGAACTACGTCGATTTCGCGTATGGATACGAGGGGAATGATTGGGGCGGCGTTGTGACCGTACCTGATGGACAGGGGATGAAGATTCCTATCCTTTACCAGTTTGATTACAAGAAAACCGTGTGTAAGATCAATGGCGTTCCCAAGAGCGTATCTACGTCTGGATGTGGTGCAACCAGCATGTCAATGGTTATTCGGTACTTGACCGGAAATACCCAACAGACGCCCTATACACTGTTCAAGTGGGCGTATGATAATGGGTATTATAGCGGCGATGGTCTCGGTCATGACTGCTTGACAAAACTCGGATCGTTACATGGAGTCAAAGGATCTTGGGGAGGTGGAGGAACGAATGGTAGGCGTATCATAAATGCGTTGCAGAGTGGCAAGCCCGTCATCGCTCACATGGGGCCAGGCATCTTTACGAAAGGTGGCCACTATATCGTATTGCGCGGTGTCACAGAGGATGGAAAGATTCTCGTCAACGATCCGAATAGTAAGAAGCTTACGAAACAGGCTTTTCCATTGAGTACTATTTTGAAGCAAGCGAAGACGAGTTCACCATTCATGGTGTGTGAGAAAAGCTCATAATTTGTTTTCTGGACTACCTATGTACCTATCTGATTACTACCTATCTACCTATCTGATCACGCCAAACGCATGAATGAACAAATTGCAAACAAACAGGAATGGGTATAGATTTTATCGTCAAACAATGGCATAATATACATATAAAAATGGAAATAATCTTCATTTCGTCCGTGGATGCAGGCAATCACAAGCCTGTGTTCACGGATTGT
>Ga0123353_10003547_pt1 | contig 19757 bp, 19 predicted proteins | sample TergutLab28metaG_3_FD_92763 | JGI IMG/M metagenome (GOLD analysis project Ga0123353, IMG submission 92763) | Labiotermes labralis P3 segment gut microbial communities from Petit-Saut dam, French Guiana - Lab288 P3 | ecosystem: Host-associated > Arthropoda: Insects > Digestive system > Gut ... | reverse complement strand
ACCCAACCGAATTTCCGTTCGCCTTCATTTTCACCATTTTTCACCTATTTCCACACCTTGTATGTGGAAAAATGCGTGGAAAAAATTCAAGCTTCAAGTTGCCTTACCGCCCTTATGATCATTTCCACTTTTAAAAAGTTCATCGCCTTAGCTTTTTCATCGATCATCGCGTACTCAACCGCAGTCTGCGTAATCTTTATTTGCCTGATCATCCCCGCCCATCATCCGGCGGCCGCCTCGGCCCCGCCGCGCTTCGCGAAGTAGAGCACGCCCGCCGCAAGCATCCGAAGGACCGCGAGTATGAAAAACAGCGGAAAGACGCCGCCGACGAGATTAAGGAGCATGAGCGAGAAAAACGGCGCGATAAAGAGGCTCAGGTTCATCGCGGTGTTGTAGAACGCGATGTAGACGAGCCGCTTTTGTTCGGGCGTCGCGTCAAGCACCCCGGCAAGCATCGCCGTGTTTAGCCCGATCGTGACGAATCCTCCGTAGAAGCTCGCCGCGGTCATTATGTAGACGTTGATCGAAAGCGGGTAAAGCAGCAGGTTTATCGAGAGAAGCGACGCCGAAAAGATCAGCGTCGCCCTGTTCCCGTGCTTCCTGATAAATTTTTGCCAGTATCCCGCCGCTACGAAAGCGCCGCCGCACGAGGCGAGCGCGAACAGCGCGAACCATATTTCGTTTGCGCGTAAGTTTTCGACCTGGTAGATCGCGCAGATCGGCCACGCCGTCTGCCAGCAGAAGACGAAGACCATAAGCGGCGCGAAGAACGCCATGAATCTTTTGTCGCGAAATATTCCCGCAAGGTCCGGAAGTCGGACGGACGGGCCCGGCGCCTCGGATGTTTTACCGTCCGCCGGCGCGTCCGTCTTGAAGCGCTTGAACACGAATATTTCGGCGAGCCCCGTCAAAAACGCCCCGGCGAAAAAAATCTGGTAAAGTACCATCCGCTGCCGGTCATTTCCCGGAAGGTACGTTATTATCAAGCCGGTTATTATCGTTATCACCGGCACCACCGCGTTCCCGAACTTGTTTCTGAGCGCGATCGCGCGCGCGCGCGAGCCGCCGCTAAAGACCGAGCCGAGGAAGCTCTGCAGGGACGTCTGGGAAAGCGCGTCGGGCATGTTCATCACCGCTATAAGCGCGACGAAAAGCATCGGCCGCGCCGCTTCCGGCAGCGCGGGTATAAACGCCAGCAGAAGCAGCAGCGCGCGGCTCGCGAGTATGAAGGCGGCCGTCGCCTTTTTTTTATCCGCGAAGCGCGCGAGGACAAACGCGCCCGGTATCAGCGCCGCGGCGGCGGCGAGGCCCGGCAGCGCGCTTAAAAGCGATATTTCGAGCGGGCCGCCCCCGAGGCGTTCCAAAAATTTTACCGAAAAGGGTTTCCAAAGCGTAAGGGCCGCGTCGAAAAGCAGGCCGTACTTGATGAAGGTGAGTATGTTCGGCTCGCGTTTCTTAAGCTGCCCGTAGTCGCGGCGCAGTTCTTTCAAATTGGTAAGGAGGCTCCCCGGCCCGATCATTATGGCGTGCCTATCATTTCAACAGCCACTCGCGGATGATGTGCTCCGCGGCGTCCTCGTCGTTGGTAAGGCTAAGCGTCACGTCCGCCGCGGCCTTCGCCTCAGGCGTCGCGTTCGCGACGGCGACGCCCAGCCCCGCGCGCTCGAGCATCTCGATGTCGTTCGCCTGGTCCCCCGCCGCGATTATCTCCTCGCGTTCAATTCCCAAGCGGCCGGCGAGAAACATCATGCCCGAGCCCTTGTTCGTGCCTTTCGGCAAAATCTCAAGCATATTTTCGGACGAGAACACGACGCCGTAGCGCGGCGAAAGCGCGGGCCCGATATTTTCGTTTATTTCGGAAAGCTTTTCGTTGCCGCCGACCGCCAGCAGTTTCGTGATGTTCCCGAAAATTTGAGAGAAGTTTTCGACGTATTCGACGGGAATTTTTATGCGGCGCTTATACGCGAGTATCGCGTCGGTCTTGTTTTCCGCGTATAGGCGGCCGCCCGCGTACATCAGAACGTCCGCGCCAAGCTCGCGAAGCGTGTTGGCCGCCTCCTGTCCCGCCTCGTTTTCCATGTAGTCCTCGAACAAAAATTTTCTGCCCGCGACTTCATACACGATGCCGCCGTTAAACGAAACGCCGTAGCGGTCCGGCCGCTCCATCCCGAGGCTCTTTTCGAAGCGCGCCATCGACATCCAGGCGCGCCCCGAGCAAAGCACGACTTGCTTGCCCGCGCGAAACGCGTCGGCGACCGCCCGCCTGTTTTTTTTCGAAATTTTGGAATCACCGTTAAGAAGGGTCCCGTCCAGGTCGACGAAAAATATCTTGTACACAAAGCCCCCGCATTTCGGCGGCTTGCGCCCGCCGCGGATATGTGGTAAATTTTACGAAGTATAATTAAATATGGATGATTCCGCTAGGGGTGCCGGTCCGTTTGGGCCGGCTGAGATAAACCCTTCGTACCTGCTCCGGGTAATGCCGGCGAAGGAAAGCGCAAACGAGACCCCCGCGGAAATTGTCGCGGGGGTTTTATTATGAAGTTTTCGAAACGGACGGCGGTAATCACCGCCTGCGGAATGTGCTCGGCCCTTTCGCTGGCCCTTAACCAGGTGACGATCCTACGGATGCCGCAGGGCGGCTCGCTTACCGCGTGCGGGATGCTTTTCATCGCGCTCGCGGGCTACTGGTTCGGCCCGCTCGCGGGGTTTATAACCGGCGCCTCGATGGGCGCGCTGGATTTTTTGCTCGGAGGCTACGTCGTGCACCCGGCGCAGCTGATACTCGACTATCCGCTCGCGTTCGGCTTAGTCGGGCTCGCGGGGTGCTTCCGCAAGCTTACGCTTGGCAGAAAGAACGCCGACGGCTCGAGCCGCGAAATCAAGCTGGGACTTGCGGCCGGCTATGTTTTCGGCGTTGCGCTGCGCTACGCGGCGCACACGCTTTCCGGCCTGATATTTTTCATCGAGTACGTGCCCGAGGGACAGTTTCCGCTGCTTTACTCGCTCGGCTACAACATCGCGTACATCTGGCCCGAGGCGCTTATCACTCTTGTTCTGATCGGGACGCCCGCGTTTAGGAAGGCGGCTTCGCACGTCGGCGAAAGGATTACGCGGGAAACAAAAAAAGTGTAATATATTTTCATGAGAACCGTCGAAGTGCTTGGAGTTGAATTTAACGCGATGAGCGGGGACGAGGCGGTCGGGCTGCTGCGCGCTAAGCTTGACGCGCCGCGTGGCAAGGCGAGCTTTGTCGTCGCGACTCCCAACCCCGAGGCGCTGCTCCGCGCGAAAAAGGATCCCGTTTTTATGGAGGCGCTGCGCGGCGCCGGCTTAAGGCTTCCCGACGGAACGGGCGTCGTGCTCGCGTCAAGGCTCCTTGGGGACGCGATCGGCGAAAAGCTCGGAGGCTTCGACGTATCCGCGGCGCTGTTCGAATCGATTCGGGGCGAAAACAAAAGCGTCTATCTCTTAGGCTCGGTCGCCGGCGCCGCCGAAAAGGCTAAAATAACTATCGAGGAAAAATTTGCGGGCCTTCGCGTCGCGGGAACGCGCGACGGCTATTTTAAAATAGAAGAAGAACCCGGGATCGTCGACGAGATAAACGGCAAGGAGCCGGACGTCCTCGTGCTTGGGATGGGAATGCCCAAGCAGGAAACGTTCGCGGCAAGGAACGCGGCGAGTATTAAGGCGCCGCTTACCCTCTGCCTCGGCGGCACGATCGACGTCTACGCCGGCATTAAAAAGCGCCCGCCGAAAATTTTCATCAAAACCGGTTTCGAATGGCTCGGCTATCTCATTACCGGGCCGCGCCGCTTCCAGCGCCTGACCGCGATCCCAAGGTTCGCCTTCGCGGTCATCTGCGAAAGGCTGAAGGGCGCCGGACGAGGGCCCGAATGAAGCCGAACCGCAAGCTAGTCAACGAAATAATAATGATAATAGCAGGCGACCTGTTTTTGGCGGCGGCGATCGCCGTTTTTTGGGAGCCGGCAAGGCTCGTCACCGGCGGCGTTTCGGGGCTTGGCATAATAATACGCGACTATTCCGGAAGGGCCGGCTTGGCCGTTCCTCTATGGCTAACCAACATAGTTTTCAACGTCCCGCTTTTCATAGCGGGCTATAAGCTGATGGGCAAAGAATTTTTGTTCAAGACCGCGTTCGCCGCCGGTTTTCTTTCGGCGGCGCTTTTTTTTGCATCGCTTCTGCCCCGCGCCACCGACGACTTGCTGCTGGCCGCGGTTTTCGGCGGGGCCGCCGGCGGGATTGGGCACGGGCTTGTGTTTAGGGCCAACGCGACGACCGGCGGCACCGACATCGCGGCAAGCATTCTTAACAGGCGGGTCTTCAGGCATTACTCGATCGCGCGCATCCTGTTCGCGGTGGATTCGCTCGTGATACTCGCGGGGCTCGTCGCGTTCGGCCCGACGCCTGCGATGTACGCGGTCGTCGCGGTTTTCGTTTCGAGCAAGGCCACCGACACGCTGCTCGAAGGGCTCTCGTTCGCCAAGGCGGTCTTCATTATTTCCGACGATTCCGAAAGGATCGCCGGGGCCGTGATGGAGCGGATGAACAGGGGGGCGACCGGCCTAAAGGGCGAAGGCATGTTCACGAGGAAGGAAAAAAACGTGCTCATTTGCGCGGTTTCGGCGAAGGAGCTAGTCAGGCTTAAGGAGATCGTCGTCGAGATAGACCCGCGCGCGTTCATCATGATTACCGACGCGCGCGAGGTGCTTGGCAGGGGTTTCGACGCGTAGGAACGTTTGTTTGCTATGCAAATGCAACAAAACGGTAACATTAGATTCGTAAGGTTGTACAATGACACCCATGCCGCGCGATTGTATGATATGCGGAAATTTAGCGCGAGGAGGCAATTTATGGCAAGCTTGAAATTGAAGAATATCGTTAAGAAATTCCCGAACGGCGTCGTAGCCGTTTCCGATTTTAACATGGACATCGCGGACAAGGAGTTCCTTATCCTCGTCGGCCCGTCCGGCTGCGGAAAGACGACGACCCTGCGCATGATCGCGGGCCTTGAGGAGATCACCGAGGGCGAGCTCTACATCGGCGACAAGCTGATGAACGACGTCGCTCCGAAGGACCGCGACATAGCGATGGTCTTCCAAAACTACGCGCTTTACCCGCACATGAGCGTTTACGACAACATGGCGTTCGGGCTCAAGCTGCGCAAGACGCCGAAGGCCGAAATCGAAAAGAGGGTGCACGAGGCCGCAAACATTTTGGGCATCGAGCATCTGCTCGACCGCAAGCCGAAGGCGCTCTCCGGCGGGCAGCGCCAGCGCGTCGCGATGGGCCGCGCGATAGTGCGCGAACCGCGCGTGTTCTTGATGGACGAACCGTTGTCAAACCTTGACGCGAAGCTTCGCGTTCAAATGCGCATAGAGATCACCAAGCTCCACCAGAAGCTGCAGACGACGTTCATCTACGTCACGCACGACCAGACCGAGGCCATGACGCTAGGCACCCGAATCGTCGTCATGAAGGACGGGCTGATCCAGCAGGTGGATTCGCCTGTCAACCTGTACAACAAGCCGAACAACCTGTTCGTCGCGGGCTTCATCGGCTCGCCGCAAATGAACCTGATGGACGCGGTCGTCGAAAAATCCGGCGACGGCGTGTTCCTCAAGTTCGGCGACTATTCCGTCAAGCTCACCGATTCTAAGGCCAAGGCCGTGATCGACGGCGGCTTCGACGGCAAGACGGTCATCATGGGAATACGCCCCGAGGATCTGCACGACGAGGAAATGTTCATAAGCTCCTCGAACGACAGCGTGGTCGAGGCCGACGTCGAGGTGACGGAGCTTCTCGGCGCCGAGGTCAACTTGTACCTAACCTGCGCGGGCAACCCGCTCACCGCGGTCGTCAACCCGCGCTCCACCGCGAAGGCGAACGACAGGATCAAGATCGCGATCGACGTCAACAAGATCCATGTCTTCGACAAGGAAACCGAAGTAACGATCACCAACTGACAAACGGCAAGACGATGCGCCCCGGCTAACGCCGGGGCGTTTTTAATTTCCGAAAGTTTACAAAGCGCCGCCGTGCCGCTAAAATACCACACACACAAGCGTCAGGGAGGGAATACATGCGTTACCAATTCACGGGAAAGAACATGAGCGTAGCGGATTGGCTGAAGGATAAAACCGCGAAGAAGCTCGACCGTCTAGAAAAGCATTTCGGCGAGGACGCGGAGGCCCAAATCACGTTTACGGCGATAAAGCACATGACCAAGATGGAAGTCTCGATACCGCTGCATAAAAGGATGCTCCGCGCCGAAGTCACCGAAAACGACGCCAACTCGTGCCTCGACTCGATCGTCGACATACTCGAGAGGCAGACGGTCAAGTACAAGAGCCGACTTCGCGAGCGCCGCAGGCGAAACGCCGCGACGAACGAGGAAATGAAATTCATTTCCGAAGCCGAAACGGACGCCGCGGACGTAGCGGGAGCGGAAATCGTGATAAACAAGACGAAGCGCTTCGCGCTCAAGCCGATGGACGCCCAGGAAGCCGTCATGGAGATGGAACTGCTCGGGCACAGCTTCTACGTGTTTAGGAACGGAAAGAACGACGAGGTTAACGTCGTGTACAAGCGGAACGACGGAGAGTACGGCTTGATTGAGCCAAGGGATTGACCCGGTTTGTCATAGCCACCAAAAACAACGGCAAGATCGCCGAGGCGCGAGACATTTTCGCCGAAGCCGGGATAGAAATGCTGACGCCAAATGATGTCGGCTGCGTTGACGAAGGACCCGAGGAAACCGGCCAGACCTTCGCCGAAAACGCGAAGCTCAAGACGCTCCATTATTTTGAGCAAATTAACCGAAGCGGCGTTTTCATGCATTGCGACGCCGTCCGGGAGCGCGGTGAAGCGCCGGAAAAAGGCAAACCACGCTTCGGTTTCGCTATAATCGCTGAAGATTCGGGCTTAGAGATCGACGCGCTTGGCGGAAGGCCGGGGCTTCATTCGGCGCGCTTCATGGGAAACGCCGCAAGCGATAAAAAAAACGAGGCGATACTTAAAATGATGGAAGGCGTCCCTATTGACGGCAGGACTGCGCGCTTCGCTTGCGCCGCTTGCGCGGCGATCGGACCGGCGGATGGGACGCCGGTTTTTTTTTGCGCGGAGGAAAGCCTGGACGGCGTCGTTTCGGAAAAACCCTTCGGGTCCGACGGCTTCGGCTACGACCCGATTTTTTTGCTGCCGCAAATGGGCCTGACCATGGCCCAGCTCTCCGAACGCGAAAAAAATAAGATCAGCCACCGAGGCATAGCATTTCGCGCGCTTATCGAAAAATTAAGGCAGGCGGGCGTCATAAACTGATGGGATTCCGACCGGACACAAATAGCCGAGGCGGCTTCACGCTGCTCGTTGTAAGCGACACGCACGGCGATTGCGCGCCGATTCGAAAGCTACTCAGGCTTTATTCCGGCAAGATCGACGCGGCGGCGCACCTCGGTGACGGCGCCGCGGACCTGCTGCGCGTTGCGGGCGATTTCCCGAAAATAATTTTTTACGCGGTTTCCGGCTTCGGCGAGGGAGCGGTATGCGACGCCGAAAAAACTATTTTCGTATGCGGCAAAAAAATACTCATGACCCACGGCCACATGCACCACGTGAAGGCAAGCCTCGAGCGCATCGCGTACTACGCGATGGAAAAGGAAGCCGACGCCTGCCTGTTCGGGCACACGCACATGGCGGCGATGTTTACGGAAGGCCCGGTTTTTTTCATGAACCCGGGCAGCGTCGGAAGGCCGGCGGCGGGGCAGGCGCCCGGTTACGGACTGCTCAGAATTTCCGATGGCGGGGTGATTTCCGGGAAGTTGTTGCAAATATTATAAATTTTTTTATATCGCAAACCTATTGATATTATTCGACGTATATTATGATGAAAATCATGATATGCGTTTTTAATTTCAAGACGAAAGTTGGTGAACGGATGTTATTTTCACGCAACGCCTCGCTGCTCGACGCCTGCGTGCTCGGCGCCCTCGACGGCGGCGACACGTACGGCTACGAACTGACCGCGCGGATCGGCGCGGCGCAGGACGTTTCCGATTCGGCGCTCTATCCCGTGCTTAAACGGCTCCAAAGGGAAAATTTGCTTTCGACCTACGACGAAGCGGTCAACGGCCGTAACCGCCGCTACTACAGCATCACGGACGAAGGCCGGGCCAAGCTCGCCTCATACCGGGGCGAATGGGAGGAGTTCAAGAGGACGGTCGACGCCGCTATGCGCGGCAGGGCGCAGTCGCCGCCGGCGTAGTTAAGGGCGAGTAATCAAGTTAACGCATAAAGTTAAGGGAGGAAGAAACTCAATGAACCGATCCGATTACATGGACGAGCTGCGAAAACGCCTCGAATCGTTCGGCACGGCAAAGGACGAAACGCGGGACGCGCTGCTCTACTACGAGGAATACTTTAACGAAGCCGGGCCGGAAGGCGAGCAGGAAGCGATAAAAAAACTAGGCTCGCCCGCGTTCGTCGCGGCGCAGGTTTCACTCAGCGTTTCAAAGGGCCCGGACCGCCTTACCGAAAAAAAGGCGCGCGCCGCAAAGGGGAGCGGGAAACTCATAAAGGCCGTCGCGATAGGCGTGGCCGCGGCGCCGGTCGCGCTCCCGCTCGCTTTCGCCGCCGCCGCGGTGATCTTTACGCTGATTATCGCCGCGTTTTCCGTGGTGTTCGCGTTTAGCGCAAGCGGGCTCGCCTGCATTGCCACGGGAATATTCGCGATGTTCGGCGCGGTCAGGTTCGTAATATCCGATTCCGCGAGCGCGCTGTTCTTCTTCGGCACCGGGCTCGTCACGATAGGGACCGGCGGGCTGCTGATGCGCTTCGGGCTTTGGCTCGGCCGACTTTGCGTAAGGGCGATCACATCCATAGGCGCGAGATTTATCCGCCGCAGTTCGCGCGGCGCGTACGTTCCAGTTGAAAAAAGGGAGGTTGCCGTATATGCGGGGCAAAATTAACGCAGTATTGATCATTCTGGTGCTCGCGGGGATCTGCATGATGTTCGCGGGGTTTACCGGCGGAGCGAAGACATCGTTTTACGTCGACCGAAGCGGAATCCACCTCGACGAATCGAACGGCGGGGCAAAAGTCGGGTTCTTTCAACCGGGAAGGGCTTCGTCGGGCGACGCGATCGAAATTAAAAACGACGATCTCCCGCGGTTCAACTCGGTCGAGGCCGAATTGATCGACATGGACATTATCCTCGAAGTCTCGCCTTTCTACGGAATCGAGCTACGCTACGATGAAATGCGCGACATTTCATGGGAAATAAGAAACGAAAAGCTGACTGTTGTGGACAACACGACAAAGAAGGGCGTTTCGTTCGCCTTCGGGTTCTTCTTCGGGCAATCGCAAAAGACTTATCTGATCGTGCGCGCCCCCAAGGACGCGCTAAACGAAATAACCGCGAAGACCGTAAGCGGAAAAATCGAAATAAGCGGATTCGTATCGCAAAAAATTTACGCGACGACGGTCTCGGGAAACATTTCGGCAAAATCGACCGAAGCCGGCTCGTTAAAAACCGCGAGCGTCTCGGGCCGGATATCCGCAAGCGATATCTCTGCGCGCGAGTTCGAATGCGAAACGGCGAGCGGCAGAATCGAGCTTTCGGGCTTCTTCGCGGAACGGGCGACTACGAAATCCGTTTCGGGCAAAATATCCGCTAATATCGACGCGGCGCCCGGCGAATACTTGGTCAAGCTTTCGACCGTAACCGGAAGCGCGCGGATCGACGGTAGAAAGATCACATTCGCCGAACGCAGCGAAACGAAAACGATCGGCGAAGGCGGAAACGCCAAGTATTCCTGGTCCTCCACCACCGTAAGCGGGGGGATCGACCTGACATTCAGGTAGCCTTGCCGCGGCGATTGTGCCGAATGCGGCCGTCGCGTATACTGGACTTCCCGGCGATCCGGGAAGTCTTTTTTTTGCGGAGGCGGCCATGAAATACAAGCCGAAGGGCGTGTGCAGCAGCGAAATCGATTACGAGATCGAGAACGGCGCCATCAAAGAGCTTTCGTTCAAATCGGGCTGCGAAGGCAACCTTAAGGGAATCGCGACGCTTGCCAAGGGAATGCAGGCGTCGGAGCTAATCGACAAGCTTAAGGGGATCAGGTGCGGCAGGAAGGATACCTCCTGTCCCGACCAATTGGCGCGGGCGCTCGAGGCGTACACGAAAAACGAACGGTGAATAATACAAAAGGGGTATTTAAATGAAGCGCCTATGCATCGTTTTTATTTTACTCGCGCTTGTCGCCTCGCTTTCCTTAGGCGGCTGCGGCGGCGGGCAGGCGAACGGACTTGAGCGGACGGCGCAGGACCAGGCCGAACCTGGCTCGGAAAAACTGCCCGAACAAGACGGCGACGACGACATAGGCGCCACTTCCGCAATATCGTGGCAGGCGAAGGATTATTCGGGGCAGACGCTAAAAATGGTCGACGCCGAGCACTGGATGTTCATAACCAACAAAGTCAACTGGGGCTATTCGTTCTACATGGCGATGCTCGAATGGCAGGAGCTTACAGGCGCGACGATTGAATTGCTTCCGGCGCTGGACATACCAGCGGTGCTTGCCGGACTCGTCGCGAACGAGGGCTACGACTTGATCGGTTCGGGCGCGTACTACGCGATGCATAACCTCTACCAATACCTCGACGACGAAATTCCGTACTTCACCAATAAATACGGCGCAAAAATAGTGAGCCAGCTCGGCATGAACCGCTACCTCGGGCGCTACATCGCGATAAGCTTCCCCTGGAACTTCGCGGTGACAGCCATCCACTACAACCCGGCGCTCCTCGACCGCCTGGGAATCGAGCGGCCCTCGCAGATGTTTTTGCGCGGGGCATGGACGTTCGACGCGTATTGGGACCTCGTCTGCCGCGTAAGCCAGCTTGACATCGACGGGGACGGCGAAATGGATTTCATCGCGGTAGCCAACACCTGGCCGCACTTCGACCAGTTCATCACCGTCTACGAAGAGAACGAGGACGGGACCTACACTAACGTCGCAGACACCCAGCGCCTCCGCGACCTGGCCGAAATGATCTACACCGGGTTCAACATTTTGGATATCTACCAGCAGCAGAAGCCGGAGCCGTGGCAGGGCTACGCGTACAGCGGCGAGCGCTACCCCTGGATCAGCACCGTCGGCACGATCGCCTACGACCCGACCTGCTTCTTCGGGTTCGTCGACAACAACGACGAGCCGCTCGAATGGGTGCCGATACCCGTGCAAGGCGACGGAAAAGAATTCATTGGCGGAGGCGGAGGCTACGGCATCTTGAACGGGGCGCAAAACCGCGACGCCGCGCTTCATTTTTTGGATTTCGCAATCGACGCTGTGGGGCACACCGCGATGCAGATGGTCGCGCAGGGCAGGGCGGACTACGGTTTCAAGGGCATGACCGGACGCACGAAGGACAGCGCCGACTTCCTGGAATGGTGGGAGAATTTCATCGACGGGGAATATTTGCGGCTTGAGGGTTCGCCCTATTACGATTGGGACTACTACAACGCCTGCGTGGAATATTGGGACAAGCTTCCGATAAGGCAGGGCGCCTGGCACGGCTGGCGCTACTCCACGTTCAGCGTCCCGACGATCGACGTCTTCATCGACTATCCGCCCTCGACCGCGGTTTCGATGTATCTGGAGGATTTGCAAACGCGCATCGACGAACACAACGAATACGTGCTCTCGCTTATCGATTAAACACCGTCGTTTTGGCGCCAGATATCCATTATCCGCGAAAGCTCTGCGGGGTCGTCCAGCTTTTCGAGCAGCCTGGCGAATTCGCTTAGGTTTTTGCTGCCTGACCTGCCGAGCATACCGAGCATTTTCTGCGCGGATTCCTTCGCGTCGGCGAAGTCGGAATGCATCAGTATGTAGACAAGCGTCTCGACCGCTTTGTCGAGAAGCCCGCTCTCGAAGTAGATCTCTGTCAGAAGCATCGCGTCCGCAAGCGTTTCGCGCGAACCGGGGCCGATCAGCCGTGCCTTTATCATCATCGAACCGTACGCAAGCTTCGCGGCTTCCTCCGGTTCGCCTAGCTTCCGGTGCAGCGCCGCCAGGTTCCAAAGGCAGCCGGCCTTGCACAAGTAGTCCCCGTTCAGCCTTTTTTCGAGCGTTTCCAAAACGGAGTTCATGATGGAAAGCGCTTCCCTTTCTTCTCCCGCTCCCGCGATGGAGTGCGCGAGCCTCGTCGCCGCGTTTATGTACGCGCTGTGCCCCGTCCCGCCCTCGCCCTCGATCCAGTCGAGCACGGCTTCGTACAGGGGCCTGGCTTCGGCGTGCTTCCTGCCCGCGGATAATAGCTCGGCTAAGTAATAGCACGCGCCGAAGTATTCGTCTGTCCCCAATGCCTTCGCTTTAGCCGCGTCCGCATAGGCGATCGCCTGCTCTATCGTTTCGGCGTCCTCGAATAAAAACGCGAGGGAATGCAGGCTGTGGACCAAGTCGGCGTTTGGCGCCCCGATTCTTTCGCGGATTGACAACGCTTCTTTGTGCAGGTTTCTCGCCTCCTCGCGGCGCCCTGCGTCGGCGGCGGCGTTGGCCAAATTATAAAGCGCGTCGGCCGTCTTGCTTTCGTCCGTCGCCTCGGCGCCCCGCGTTATGACCGCGGCGTGCAGGAACACCCTGTAGGCCGCGTCCGCGCTCCCGCGCTTATTGAGCATCGCCCCGAGGTTGTTGAGCCTTATCACGAGCGGGGCCGTGTCGCCTTGCTCCGCGACGATCTTGTTCACCGATTCCATGTAAAGAGATGTCGCGCGTTCGGCCGCGCCCATTTCGTCGTAGACGCGCGCGAGGTTGAAAAGATCGTCGGCGTAGGCGGCCCCGCTGGCGGCGTTCGTAATCCGATGCTCCGTAATCAGCGCCTCGCCGATTGCCGCGGCGTCGGGAAACGCCCTCATCTCGTATTTCTCGCGAACCAGTTTCCTGAAGTATGCTATCTTATTCAACCCTTAGCGCCTCCTTGATAGCCTGGAACGAAAAGCCCCTGCGCCCGAGCATTTCCTCGATGCGCTTGCGTTCGCTTCTATCAATTTCGCCCGCGTCGATTCGTTTCCTTAAAAGCAGCGCGCGGACCGCCTCCGCCTCGTCGTAGTCTTCGCTTGATTGCGCCAGGGCGTCCTCGATTTGCCCCGCGTCGATTCCCTTCGCCCTAAGCTCCGCCCTGACGCGGTACGGGCCGTAGTTTCCGGCCGCGATCCGGCTTTTGACATAGTCGCGCGCGTATTCGGCGTCGTTTACGTAGTTGCATTTTATCATTAAAGCGACGGCGCGCTTAACCGAATCGCAGCCAAAGCCCTTTTCGCCGAGCCTATCTTCTATTTCGCGGCGGCTTCGCGGGGATCTTGACAGCATCGCAAGCGCGGCGTCCCTCGCCCGAGCGAACTCTTCGTCCCTATTTTCCAACCGAAACGCCCTGCGCTAAATATTTCATGCTTGCATTTTAACATCGTGATTATAGAATAAAAACAACCCATATCCGCGAGGCGCAGATGCTTAGGATAAAAAAATACCTCAAACCTTTTCTACCGTGGGTCTTCGTGGCCCTGGCCTTTCTGTTCGGACAGGCGATGTGCGACCTTAAGCTGCCGGACCTGATGTCGGGGATCGTAAACACCGGCCTGCAGCAGGGCGGTATCGACAATGCCGCGCCCGACGCGATATCCCCCGAGGGTTTCGCGATGATGCTTTGCTACATGGAGCCGGAGGCGAAAGAACTCGCCGCCGCGCTTTACGAAAGACGCGCGGCGAACGATTTGGACAGAAGTGGGACGCCGTGCGTCGTCCGCTACCCCGCGATGGGGGATTTCGTCTACGTCAGGATAGACACTGCTCCCGCGATCGACAAAGCTTTTGGCGACGCGGCGTATAATTTCTTGGCGAAAGCGAGGGACCTGGCGGCCGCGGCTTCCGATCCAAACGAATCGAACCCGGCGAACGAAGCGAACGCGATGGGACAGACGATCGACCTTAAAATGATGTACGCCGCGCACGCCATGATACAGATGTCGGCAGGCGCCGAGGGCGGCGCGGGAGGCGAAAACGCGTTCGGCGAATCGTTTGCGAGGCAGGCCGGGGCCATGATGGCGAAGGCTTTTTACGAGGAGCTCGGCGTCGACACGTACGCGATACAGCTTCGCTACATCGTAAAAATCGGGGCGCAGATGCTTCTGATAACGTTTCTCGGCGGCATTTCCTCGGTGCTAGTGGGACTTCTCGCGCCGAGGATCGCCGCGGGCGCCGCAAGGAACCTCCGCAAGGACCTCTTCGCGAAAGTCGAGAGTTTTTCCCATCACGAGTTCGACAAGTTTTCGTCCGCATCGCTTATCACGCGCTGCACGAACGACGTGCAGCAGGTGCAGATGCTCGTCGGGATGGGGATAAGGATGATGTGCTTCGCTCCGATCATGGGGATTGGCGGAACCATAATGGCGCTGCGAAAATCCGTATCGATGAGCTGGATAATCGCGCTCGCGGTGATCGTTTTGATCGGAGTCGTCATTATTTTGATCTCGATTTCCACCCCGCGCTTCAAGATTATCCAAAAGCTGATCGACAGGCTTAACCTCGTGACCCGCGAGACGCTCGGCGGGCTCATGGTGATCCGCGCTTTCGGGACACAGGGGCACGAGCGCGGGAGGTTTGATAAGGCCAACGCGGAGCTGACTAAGACTAATTTGTTCGTCCAGCGCGCGATGGCGTTTTCGTTCCCGATGATAACCCTGATTATGAACGGGGTGACTTTGCTCATCGTCTGGGTCGGCGCAAACATGATCGCCGAATCAGCGATGCAAGTCGGGGACATGCTCGCCTTCATGCAGTATTCGATGCAGATAATAATGTCTTTCATGATGATGGCGATGATGTTCGTGTTCATTCCGCGCGCGGCGGTTTCGGGCGAGCGTATCGCCGAGGTGTTGGAAACCGAAATAACGATTTCGGATCCGCCGGAGCCCCTCGCTTTTGAAAAGGGAGTCTCGGGCCTAGTCGAGTTTAAGGACGTCGGCTTCCGCTACCAAAACGCCGAAGCCGACGCGCTAAGCGGGATAACGTTCACCGCCAAACCCGGGCAGACCACGGCGATCATAGGCGCGACGGGTTCCGGTAAATCCACGGTCGCCAATCTGCTGATGCGCTTCTACGACGTGACGGAGGGCTGCATCATGGTCGACGGCGTCGACATACGGAAGGTAAGGCAGGCGGACCTTCGCGCCAAGACCGGCTATGTCCCGCAAAAGGGGACGCTGCTTGCGGGCACGATCCGCTCGAACATTAACTACGGGGCGCCCGACGCAAGCGCAGCCGATACGGAAGCCGCCGCGGAAATCGCGCAGGCGCTTGATTTCATAGAGGAGCGGCCGGAAAGGTACGACTCCGAAATCACGCAGGATGCGACCAACGTTTCCGGCGGCCAGAAGCAGCGCTTGAGCATCGCTCGGGCGCTCGCGAAAGACCCGGAGATTTTGATATTCGACGACAGCTTTTCCGCGCTCGATTTTAAGACGGACGCCAACTTGCGCAAGGCGCTGGCAAAGCGAACTGGGGACAAGACGGTGATCGTCGTGGCGCAGCGGGTCGGGACTATCATGGGCGCCGACCAGATAATCGTGCTCGACGAGGGGCGTATCGCCGGAATCGGAAAACACGGCCAGCTGCTTGAGACATGCCCGGCGTACAACGAAATAGCGACATCGCAGCTGACCGACGGAACGCGCCAAGGCGTCGACGACGGGAAGGAGGTCGCGCGATGAAGAAGAATCAAGAAGAAGCGCGCGCGCCGAAACCCGAAATTATAAATCATGCATTGAGGCAGCCGTCCGCGGGTCCGGGTAGTCCGCACGGACCGATGCGCCGGCCGACGGGGCCCGCGGGCTTCCACGGGCCCGGCCCGGGTCCGGGAGGAAGGCCGGGCCCCGGGGGCGGAAGGCCGGGCGGCGGGCCGATGGGCCACATGATGCCCGGCGAGCGGGCGAAGGATTTTAAGGGGACGTTCAAGAAACTCATCGCGTATTTGAAGAAGCACCTCGCGGTGATAATAATCGTCTGGCTGATCGCGATCACGGGAACCGTGTTCGCGACCATATGCCCGCGCATCCTGGGCGGCGCGACCGACGAACTGTTTAACGGCCTGATGAGGCAGGTCGCCGGCGCGGGCGGCGTCAACTTCGATAAAATCGCCGCGATATTATTGCAACTCGCGGTACTTTACGGTATCAGCGTTTTATTCTCCTACATGCAGGGCTACCTGATGGCCGGAGTCAGCATGAAGGTGACCTACAGGCTGCGCAACGACATACAGTCGAAGATACACAGGCTACCGCTCAAATACTTTGACACGGCGTCCCACGGCGACGTGATGTCGCGAATAACCAACGACGTGGACGTGATAAGCAACTCAATGAGCCAGAGCCTCACCCAAATAATCACGTCAGTCACTTCTATAATAGGCATTATCGTGATGATGTTAACGATCAGCGTCTGGCTGACGCTCGTCTCGATGTTGATTCTGCCCTGCTCGATGGTTTTCATAATGCTTCTCGTCAAAAAATCGCAAAAATACTTCAACGCCCAGCAGCGGAACCTCGGGTTGCTAAACGGCCACATCGAGGAAATGTTCGCGAGCCACGTCGTGGTCAAGGCGTTCGGCGGCGAGGAAGCCTCGATGGAAAAATTCGGCGAGCACAACAAGGCGCTGTACGAATCGAACTGGAAATCAATCTTCATTTCGGGCCTGATGATGCCGATTACGAACCTGATCGGTAACATCGGCTACGTCGCGATTTGCATAGTCGGCGGCGCGCTTGCAGCCAACGGCCGGATGACCGTCGGCGGCATCCAGGCGTTCATCCAGTATGTCAGGCAGTTTAACATGCCGATATCGCAGGTCGCCAACATCGCCAACATCCTGCAGCAGACCGCGGCTGCCGCCGAGCGCGTTTTCGCCTTCCTAGGCGAGGCGGAGGAAGACCCCGACGCCCCCGACGCGATCGTCCCGGGCAAAAACGAGGGGAGGCTCGTCGGTTTCGACGGCGTATCGTTCGGCTACGGTCCCGAAAAGCAGGTCATACACGATTTTAACGCGGAAGTTTTCCCGGGCAGAAAAGTCGCAATCGTTGGCCCAACCGGCGCGGGAAAGACCACGATCGTTAAGCTTCTGATGCGTTTCTACGACGTCGACGGCGGCAGGATCACGCTTGACGGCAACGACATTCGGCTTTATTCGCGCGACGGGCTCCGCTCCTGCTTCGGCATGGTGCTTCAGGACACCTGGCTCTTCAACGGAACTATCGCCGACAACATCCGCTACGGCAAGCTCGACGCGACCGACGACGAGGTGAGGGAGGCGGCCAAGGCCGCGCAGGCGCACCACTTCATCCTTTCGCTGCCAGATGGTTATAAGATGATGATAAACGAGGAAGCGGACAACATTTCGCAGGGCCAGAAGCAGCTTCTGACAATCGCGCGCTCAATACTCGCCGACCCGGGCATACTCATACTCGACGAAGCGACTTCGAGCGTCGACACGCGCACCGAGATGCAGATCCAAAAGGCGATGGACCACCTGATGAAGGGCAGGACCAGCTTCATAATCGCACACAGGCTCTCGACGATACGAAACGCGGACCTGATACTCGTGATGCGCGACGGCGACATAGTCGAACAGGGGACGCACGGGGAGCTTTTAGCGAAAGAAGGCTTCTACGCGGAGCTTTACAACAGCCAGTTCGAGGACGCCTGCTGATGGACGCGCCGCGCCGGAGGGTTTTAGAAATAATCAACCGCAGGGGGGACGGCGCCGCCTTTTGGACCGGCCATCCGAGCGACGCAATCGTACCGATACTCTCCGGCGCCTGGGGCATCGCGCCGACGCGCGAGGCGATCTATTCTTATTTGGAAGACGACTGCAGGTGGATCGGCGCGTGGGGCGGCTTAAAAGATCCGGACCAGGCCCTCGATCCGTACAGGGGAATCGAGTCGCACATAGGGCACGCGGCGGGAGGGGTATTGCGCGGGGCCGAAACCCTGGCGGACGTCGAGTCTATGTACGCGTGGCCGAAACGGCAAGACTACGATTATTCGCATATCTACGCGGAAATAGACAAGCATCCCGACAAGGCGGTATTCACCGGCGACTGGAGCCCGTTCTTCCATATAGTCGCCGCTTTTTTCGGGATGGAGCGCTACTTCGTTTTGATGCACGAAAACCCGAAAATCGTCGAGGCCGTCACCGAAAGGGTGGCGGACTGCTGCGTCGCCTCAAACGAGGCGCTGTTTTCGGGGCTCGGGGACCGCGCCGACATAATGTTTTTCGGAAACGACTTCGGAACGCAGCAGGACCTTTTCATATCGCCGGACTGCTTCAGGCGTTTCGCGCTGCCCACAATCAAGCGGCTCGTTTCCGTCGGCAAAAAACACGGGAAAAAAGTCGCGATGCACTGCTGCGGCTCGATCTACCGGATAATCCCGATGCTAATCGACGCCGGAGTCGACCTGCTTCACCCGATACAGGCGCAAGCCGCCGGAATGTCGGCGGCCGAGCTCGCCAAGTACAAGGGCGACATCGCGTTTCTAGGCGGGATCGACGCGCAGAGTTTCTTCGTAAACGCCAGTCCTTCGCAAATCGCGGACGAGGTGGCGCGGGTGTATGATATACTCGGGCCCAACATAATCATTTCGCCGAGCCACGAGGCGATACTCCCGAACGTGCCGCCCGAAAACGTCCTCGCGATGGCGCGCGCGGCGAAGGGGCTGGCGCGCCCCGCTAAAGCGAACGATACGGCTTCGGAGGAATAAAACGGATTGGACAACGTTGCAAACGGATTAATAGGCGAATATAAAAAATACAAAGCAATGGGCCTTAACCTCGACATGTCTCGCGGCAGGCCGGACGCCGCGCAGCTTTCTTTGTCCGACGGGCTGCTCGACTGCCTAAGACCCGGTCTCCACACGACTTCCGGCGGCGCGGACGGCCGCAATTATGGTAACAACGACGGCCTTCCCGAAATGAAAAAAATCTTTTCGGATATGCTTGGGACAAGCCCCCGCGAAATTATCGTCGGGGGCAATTCGAGTTTAAACATGATGTTCGACTGCGCGGCGACTTTTTTGTATAAAATTTGGGAACGCCCGATAAAATTCATCTGCCCTGTCCCCGGCTACGACAGGCACCATAACATCTGCGATTACCTCGGGATCGAAATGGTCCCGGTCGACATGACGCAAAGCGGGCCCGACATGGACGAAACCGAACGCGCCGCCGCAAGCGACGCCCGGGTCGCCGGCATTTGGTGCGTTCCGGTTTTTTCCAACCCGACGGGCCGCGTCTATTCGCGCGAAACTGTCCGCCGCCTCGCAAAAATGAAGGCCGCCAACGAAAATTTTCGAATTTTTTGGGACAACGCGTACTGCGTGCACAACTTCAGGGGGGAGCTCCCCGCCGCGGCTAACATATTCGACGAATGCGCCCGGGCAGGCAACCCGGAAAGGCCGGTCGTATTCACCTCGTTTTCGAAGATAAGCTTCGCCGGCGCGGGCGTCGCTTGCGCGGCGGCTTCGGAAAAAAACCTCGCGCTTTTGCGCGAACGCGTCGCGGCGCAGACGGTCGGCCCGGACAAACTGAACCAGTTGAGGCACGTAATCTTTTTCGGATCCTTTGACGGGGTGCTTTGCCATATGCGAAAGCACGCGGGGCTGCTCGGGCCTAAATTTAACTCGGTT
>Ga0123353_10003546_pt1 | contig 19758 bp, 10 predicted proteins | sample TergutLab28metaG_3_FD_92763 | JGI IMG/M metagenome (GOLD analysis project Ga0123353, IMG submission 92763) | Labiotermes labralis P3 segment gut microbial communities from Petit-Saut dam, French Guiana - Lab288 P3 | ecosystem: Host-associated > Arthropoda: Insects > Digestive system > Gut ... | reverse complement strand
GTAAGCGCGAAACATCCTCGTCCACCAATTCGGCATAAGCAATTTTGCTGAACACAATCGGGAACTGCTCCGTGTCGGTAGTTACAAATTTCATCAATACCGGTTCGCCCGCTAAATATAATTTCTTGTCTGTTTGTACATAAACACGCTCGCGAAATGCCGGTTCACTGATATTGAAAGCCAATATCACGGTAGACTGGACAGAAAACCAAAATATAAAACCTGCAAAAAAAAGTTGATATAAATTTTTCATCTTGCTATTTTCTTTATGATGCACAGTAAGTGATTTTTTCTTTTGTTCATTCATCCCAATCTGGAGGTTTGTTTATTAAACCACCTTCCAAAGTACAATCCACACAATCTTTTCTCACGTAGGTTGCCGGTATAGGCCACAACGGATCAGGTGGCGGCGTATAATATAATATCCAATCGTATGGAATATAGCCATATTGTTTAATTAATTCATCTACTGACAGTATAGCGCAATAAGAAACAGGCGGTTCGTAAGCGTTGTCGTTACGAAGTATTTGCAGTCGTTTTTTTACAGTTAATGAAACATCCATATAACCTATAATCCTTCTGCCGGGATCGTTTGTGCAAATAATATTACCGCGCAACTCTGATGGAATGGGAGCAAATATGCTACCGGATTGCTCCGAATTTTTTTTGATGTTGTTGAAATAATGATACGCCTTTTTGCTGATCGCATTTTGTTTCACATCCATCCGGTACTTTGAGGACAATTTTTTGTCCGATGGCCATATAGTGGTGAGATGTTCCGTTACTCTTCCAGAGACCATTTTTTCAGTGGAAGCAAGCAAGATGTCCTTGTTAGATTCCGTAATCCAGCAATGGGAAGGATAAGGAGATAATTCTATTGGAGTAAAAAAATCCGAATCTTCCTGATACGACCAGCGATAATATAGAACCTGATTATCGGGCGAGTGCGATGCAACATATATATTCACCGGTTGTCCGATACCAGTTTTTGTCCAGAAAACGCTGTCAATTTCGGGAGTTACGATGGGAAATAAAAAGTCGGAACAATATTCATCTTCATCAATTTCCATTTTCAGGCGATATTTTCGATCCAAATTTAATTTACCTGTCTTCATCGTGTATTTACCACCGCGGTAACCAGTAGTAGCCTCGGCAGGAAAGACTGAGCCGTCGTCGCATTCCACAAAAACTCTGGCATTGTTTAAATCATTAGCAAACGAAAAACCATCAGTCATGCTCGAGCTCTGGCTCAACCGTATGGTGGTTTCATCGTCGGTTATGATACCTTCTACCACAAGTATACCCTCTATTTTGTCCAAACCGGTTGCTTCGTATTTGGTGATGCAAGCGCTAAGGATGAGACCGGCAAGCCCCGTTCCAAGAGAAGCCATAAAGATTTTTTTCAAGAACATCATGATATTTTTAAAATTTAAGATTATACGATGCATACGGAATAGGAACGCCGAAGATAGACAGTTTATATCCCATAATATATGAGCCTTGCGTTATGTAATAAATAGAATAGGCATTTTTACGCCCGGTCAGGTTATACACGCCGATATTAAAATAACCATGCGTCAGTTTAGAGAGACGATGCCCCGCTTCGATATTGAATGAGAAGTCCATACGGAAAAAATCGGGAATACGGTATTTGTTTCTTTCCGAGTAATATACATATTGTTTTCCTTCAAACCAATATAACGATTCAGGAAGCGTGATGGGTCTTCCGGTGCTGTAGTCGCAATTCAGTGAGAAGCTGTAACGATGCGTCAATTTGAAATTTCCCACAAATTTCACTTCATGCGGTTTGTCGAAATCTGACGGGAACCAGTTGTTTATATTTGCTGAAGAAGACAATTCCTCATGCCGCCGCAACAAGGTTCGCGCATAAGTGTAGCTCACCCATCCATTGATTTTACCTTGCGTTTTTTTGAACATCAATTCAACACCGTAGGCTTTTCCTTTGACGCCAGCCGCTTCAGTTTCCAAATGCGGGTTCATCACAATTTCTGCGCCTCCGCGATAATCCAAATAATTTCTCATGGTTTTGTAATAAACTTCAAGAGATGTTTCAATTGTGTTGTTTGAGAAATTCCGAAACAGTCCAGCCACATATTGCGCTCCGGTTTGCGGACGGATGTTCACGTCGCTTAATTTCCATGTATCGGTTGGCGACATGACTGCGGAATTTGAAATCTTGTGTATGTATTGACGCATGGTATTCACGCCTGCCTTCACGGATGTATTCTCGTCGAGGATATAGCGCATTGAAAGACGAAACTCTGGTCCTTGCCAGGTTTTGATCAGCCCATTTCCTGCCTCAACAGTTTGAATAACCGTTTCGGGCGATGGAAGACATTCCGGCGAATAAAGGTTATAAGAACGCGGTCCCAAGACATTGAACATCGAATATCTGATTCCAGCGCTGACCATCAATTCGGGCGATATTTCCCACTGATCGGAAACGTATAAAGCCGACTCCAATGCATTTTCGGTTTGAAGCCGGTTTTCCTTAACATTCGAATTTTCATCAGCAGGTAAATAATTCCCCGGATGCAAGCGGTACAACATGCTATTCCATCCGGCATTTAACGTGTGCCGGTTGTTCAGATAATAGGTGAAATCAGCCTTCCCAAACATTTGATTGATCTCAAAATCAAGAGAGTAGGCATTGAAAAAACTATAAGTTTCTTTGGTGCAGTAACTGTAATAATCGTAACCAACGACATAAATACTGGTGAATTTCGGGTTAAACAGATGCCGCCATTTTGCCGAAAAATTTGTGTTTTGATAAGTATATTCATCACGGTCAGTGAAATTGAAACTGTCGTGACTGTAGTAACCATTCAAATATACCGTGTTTTTCTCGTTGATTTTATAATTTACCGAACCTGTCAAATCGTAAAAGCCGGCAGTACCGTTATTATAACCGCTCTGTTCGGGAATTTTTTTCATGAGCCAATCCGAATAGGTTGTCCGTCCGCCAACAATGAACGATCCTTTTCCTTTGAAAAGAGGCGCTTCTAAAGTAAGTCGGCTTGTGAGCAATCCTATGCTGGCAACGCCTTGAAAATTTTTCCTGTTCCCGTCTTTGGTGTTGATTTCTAAGATGGATGATATACGTCCACCATATTTGGCAGGGATACCGCTTTTGTACAATTCCATATTATCAACCACATCGGGATTGAAAGCCGAAAACAAGCCGAATAAATGTGTTGGGGTATAAATGGTACCGTCGTTAAAAAGAATCAGGTTCTGGTCGGTAGCGCCGCCTCTGACATTGAATCCGCTGGATATTTCGCCGGCGGATTTCACACCCGGAAGCGTCATGACAATCCGAAGAATGTCGGCTTCGCCCAAAACAGTAGGGATATTTTTAATGGTGCGCATTTGAAGTCGTTCCATGCCGCCGCTTACAGATCGAATATTGTCAATTTTTTCAGCCAAAACCGTAACTTCGGAAAGTGAAAAAACTTGTTCTTCTAATTCGATGTCCAACTTACCGTCAGAAAAAATGATCACCTGACGTCTTGAATCTTTCATTCCCACACTTCGGATGATCAATTCCCGACGTCCGGGCGGTAATCGAATGGAATAAAAACCAAAAGCGTCAGTGGTAGTTCCAATGGGCGGATCTTCGAGCAACAGGGAAACACCCGGCATCATTTCGCCGTTTTTAAAATTGGTTACCACTCCTGTCATGATTGCATCGCTTGCCGATGGCGTATTCGGATCGCCAACAGCATAAATCAGCGATTCGGAGGTGGCTTTCATTTCCCGTTCAAATACTGGTAATGTGTTTCTGGTCGGACTTGCAGGTCTGCGGTAAAAACTTTCGGGCAATACGGTAATCAAAGTCCTTTCCTTAATGATATAAACATCATTTTGAAACACGGAAATTTTAAAACTTGTTTTTTGTAACGCATTCTGAATCAGCGCCAACGGATCAGCGTTTGTTTCATTAACCGAAACCACCAGCGAGTCAGAAACTTCGGCAGTACAATAAATCTGATAATCCGTTTGCTTTTCGATGGCATCGAAAAGTTCGGACATGGGCTGACGGTCTAAGCGAACAGTTACAGTTTGTTGGGCAAAACCGGAAAGACAGTATAGCCAAAAAATCAAAGATATGAGTATATTTTTTTTCATTGCAATCCGGATAATTTTTCAAATTCATTGATGGTTTGTTGAAGAAACACATCTGTATTTTTCTTATAATTCAAATGATTGGCTGAAATAAAGCGTTTCAGTTCTTTTTTGTAGGGTTGCAAAGCATTCAGATAACCCCGTTTATTACGTATGGTTTGATAAACGCCATCCTTAAACAGATAAAACTGGGTGGAAAAAAGATAGTAAAATTCTATGGTCGTTTGCGAAGCGGATTGATTCAACACAGCATTTTGTTTTTTCAGGATTTTACAATTTCCGGAATGCAACAGGGCGTAATACCCGGAAGAAGGAGCGCCCGGCATAGCGTCGGAGCGAAAGTAAACGATATGTTGCCCATGCAGCTCCGCGAAATCCACATTTTCGGGAAACAGAACAATATTGCGCATATCGGGGGAACGCGCCACCAATTCGTTACGATTCAGGTTCAAACGCAGCATCGCTTCGGGATAAATTGTACCGAGATACGACAAACGCGCTTGGGTATATTGAAATTCAACCAGATAAGGATGATTTTTTGCGCGTGGATGCGCCTCCTGGATATTCCCACTATAAAGCGGCGATTTATTATTCACAGTTTGCAGATATTCAACTGCGTAACTGTCAATCATTTGTTTTTGTCTATTTTGCTGAGCGCGCAAATCATCGCTACAAAATGCCAACAACAACAAACACAATATGATGATATGTTTCCATTTTTTATCCATAAATATACTATTTTCAATGCGTCTACTATAAGCTGAAATTAAACCTTAATAGATTTGATTATTTTTCACTTCATTCACCTGTTGATGCCGTTAAATACCGCCCTTCGCAGCGTACTGCTGTTATCATCGTGGCTATAGTGCCAATACATTGCGCCATAGATTCCTTTTTCAAGAATCCACTTACATTTGATGGCAATAGATTCGGGGTCGTCATAAGTACAAATCATTTTTCCCGTTTCATCAACAATATAAGGGACTTTAGAAATGTCATCCCATAATTTTCTACGATTCGGATTACCTAACCAGTTATTTCCTATGATATCCCTGTAAATTGCCGCGTTATCGCCGGAGGATAAGCTGGGGTCGGTACGTCCATAGAAAGGTATGCCTAAAACCATTTTTTCGTAGGGAACGCCGGCGTTGAAATGTGCCGTTACCGCCTGATCGCAGGAATAGTTGGTTTTTGTAGATTTGTAAAGCGCTGAATGATGATAATTTGGCGGATTGCCCATATCATACGTCATCACATCAACAAAATCAATGTATGGCATGACCGCTTGAAAATCAACAAAATTGGCATTTGCAGGCGATGCAAAAGTCAGCAGTTTGTCATCGCCAATGGCGTCACGGATGTCGCGACACAGCAGGGTGAAATTTTCTTTATCCTGTGTCGAAGATACGATACCCGCCACACTGCTGCCAGGGTATTCCCAATCGAGGTCAATCCCGTCAATATTTGTTGCAACAATCAAACGTTTGCAATCTTGGGCAAATGCAAGCCGCTTTTGCTCATCGCCCGCCATTTCGCTGAAACCGCCAGCACCCCATCCCCCAATGGCAACCGAAATCTTTAATGAAGGTTTTATATTTTTATAGTTGGCAAGCGTTCTCAAAATATTTTCATTCACATTGATCCTGTCGTATGTGGTCATATTCACTTGGGCAAATGAAAACATAATGTGCGTAACCAGATTGACGTCAATTTCTGTTCCGTTATGATAAGCAACCACAACATTTTTCGACGGTTCCTGCGGTTTCGGCGGTTCGGTAACCGTAATATCGCAGGTAGCCGATTTTCCGCCGTCCTGCGCAATAACGGAAATGACCGCTGTTCCAGCCGCCTGGGCGCTGACCATCCCGATATCAGAAACGGAGGCGATCGCGGGCTTGTTGCTCTCCCATCTTACCGTCTTATGAGTGGCAGATTCGGGATAGATGACAGCGCTAAGATACAACTTATCGCCAAGAGTCATGGCGGCGGCGCTTTGGCTCATCCATATCTCGGTAATAGAAACAATCTTATCGCCCGGACAGCCACTGAAAAAAAACAACGCAGCAACAGAGAACAAACTGATGATCTTTGATTTTGATTTCATGGGCTTTTTGAGCTTGTAGTGACGTTTCATTTCTCGACTTCATATAAAAAAGAGGCTACCCTTTGCAGAGTAACCTCTTTTATTCAATTCATTTTAAGTTTATTCAACATAACAACTCCTTCAATCTTCTTTTACTTTTTGTTTACGATAAACTTTGTAAAATTCAATGTTACGGGTCCTTTAACTCCACTGCCTGCAGTTCCCGCAACTCCTTCACCCGGCGTTTCGAAATGGAGGTTACAGGTAGTACTGCTTGTTGCTTCAGTAATGGTTACTTCTATTTTTCTGGAAACCTTCTCGCCTGCAATGATCAGATCTTCTTTTGTCCTGGTTGCTCCCTTTACGGTCCACCAATTGGCTTCTTCCCGAGAATCTATGATCGCTACATACAGTTCTCCGTCTTCAAAGTCGCGGCTTGCAGTAAATTCCATATCAAATTCAAATACAGTACCTACAGCGATAACGCCATCATACGCAGGATCAAAAAGAAGTTTTCCTGACTGCATTTGACCAGAGTATCCTGATCCCCACTGGAAATTATCTGCAAGGGTAGCATTAAACGGATCAAGTTGATTGGGGTAGAAAGGCAGTACCGGCGCTAAAATCGTAATTTTTGATATCTTCATTTGTTGACCCTGTACAAGGAAAGCGCCTGAACCCCATTCAGGATGCCGCATTTTGTCTATCATTTCTTCAGTCAGGGTCATTTCATAGGATTCCGCTCCTGCCTTGGGGGCTACAGCATCTACGAGCATTTCACCCCAAGAACCACGCCAAATTTCAAACTCAGGATCTTCTCCAAGAAACGAGAAATAAAACTTTATGATATCTCCCGGATTCATCACCGCAATATTTGCATTGGGTATGGTTGTTGCATTACTCCATTCGTTCAAAACAAAATCAATCTCTTTATCCCATATAACTGTTTCGATGTAACTGCTTGGTGGTAATACTGTAACCTTACATTCTGCTGAAACTCCGTCTGCAGTAACCGTAATAGTTGCTTCGCCCGGATTCACAGAAGTTACAACTCCAGATTGGTTAACGGTAGCTACTTTTTCGTCGTTCGATTTCCATGTCAGTTCAGGGAATGAAGCATCTTCAGGTAATACGGTTGCCAGAAGGGTTTCTTTTTGGTTGAGTTCAAGTGTAACCGTGTTTGGAATCAGCGTGATGCTGGTTACGGGTATCTTGGTTACCGTAACGGTACATTCAGCCGTAAATAAACCATCGCGTGTTACAACGGTGATGATGGCTACTCCGTCTTTTACTGCCTTCATTTCTCCCGTTACACGGTGTATTTCAACTACTTTATCGTCGCTCGTAGACCAAGTAACAAATTTATCGCCGGCATTGCCGGGATTTACGGTAGCGGTAAGCGATGCCGTTTCGTGCACCAGCATACCAAACGTGGTTGGCGTTATTGTAACGCCGGTAACGCGGATGGGATTAACAAAAACATCGCATGACGCTACTCGCCTGCCAATCTTTGTTGTAACCGTAATGGCTGCCTGTCCTGCACCTGTGGCGGTTACTTCACCTGTCTGACTAACCGTGGCAACTTCAGTATTCGACGATCTCCATATCACTTCTGAGGCGTTTACAGGATCAACCGTTGCTACAAGATTTGCTTTATTGCCATTTACCAAATAGAGTGCAGATTGATCTAAGTAAACACCGTTAATGCCGCTGCTCTCGAATTTCTCTGTACAAGCTGCTGTCATGATGGCGGCAACTATCCATAAAAAAACTATTTTTTTCATTCGTCTTTTTTTTTACTTTTATTTACTGATTTATTCTTCTTGTGCTCTAAATAACCATAGGGAAGCTGTTCCCCATCCTTCTTTTTCGAAATCCCAATCATCACCTTCTTCAGATTTTCCAAGCATCATTTCGGTATCGCTCATCTTGAGTATCCAGTATTCGAAAACATCCTTTCCTCCATCGTCTTTTCCAGAAAGTACGGTTATTTTGTCGGTGGTAAACTTTCCGATGGCTCTCTTCCAACCATCCTTCCTTGCTGACATGTCCATATCCCAGGAACCGGATTCAGAACTACCATCTTCTTTATTTTTCGTCAGCTTCAGGTTGCCTTTCCCAGCATAAGTAAGCGTCATGGTAGCTTTCATTCCTTCTTCAGCTTCGAACTTTTTACCTCCTTCGGGCGCCGCCCACCAGGTTGGATTATCTTCATTTAATCCATCACCTTTGCCATAGCAATTTCCATCCGCATCGTTCCATTCCCAGATTTTTGATCCTCCACCGACAAAAGGTTTATATTCATCAGGCACTCTTATGGCGCCGCCGCCGCTACCTTCGCCTTCGTCCTCGCGAACTCTGAACATATAGAAGTTTGCTGTTCCCGTTTCTTCGGGATACTGAAAAGCCAGCATCATTTCTGCATTCGTCAGTGTAATGATATCAAAAATCTTTGGATATAAACTATAACTACCGTTATAATTGCCATAAGTACCGCCAATGATACTGAGCTGTTCATCGCCGCTGGTAACTTCTAATTTTCCCTTTGACCAGGTTCCAACTGGTTTGGTTAAATCAACTTTGAATTTACCTTCATAAACGGTACCATCTTTTAGTGTTAATGTCATTTTATTGGGTAGTTGAAATGACATTTTTGCCCCACGACCGTGCACTCCAAATTGAACGTCAACATCTGGCTTCCACCATGCGGGACCTGTACCGGAACCATATCCGCCATTTCCAAAAGGAAACTCTTCTTCTTCGTCCCACGACCACACTTTGAAACTTCTGCCGCAGAAAGGAAGCAACTCAGGAGGAATATATCCATCGCCGCTAAAATCTACTTCATTCGAGGTATATTGAATACTACCGTCGTGCATGATCAATTGCACCTTAGCAACTAATCTTGCTACACCCATTGGAATATACACTTCGATTAATGATTCTGTTTTTCTGAAGTTCATGGCTTCAATGGTGATGTCGCCGGGAAGAACAAGCGCGGCAACAGCGCCTAAACCTTCTCCCCTGATTTCCAATTTATCATTGGGACCTACCCAAAATAGACCATTTTCTTCATTTATTTCACGAGAATCGGGAATAGCAATGTTGGTTTTGGGTGTTACAATAATCACTTCAGTAGGAATGGTAAAATCGCCGCCGGGTAGCTTTACCGTGATATTGCCTATGATGGCGGCTCCGGATGGAACAGTCATACTAAGTTGAAAATCACCTGATCGGGTTAAGTTGCTAACGCTAACGCCACCCGGAAAAACCACTTCAGAGGCTTCCCTGAAATTGGGACCCGAGATGGTAACCTTTTGTCCAACAGTCATAGGATTGGGGATAATGCTGGTGCCTTTTGAAGCCCTGTCATCATTATTTTCGATGACATCGTTGCAAGAGCTGAGACAGACAGCGCAGAGTATCACACAAACCTGCAAGAATAAAAATACTTTCTTTTTCATATCTAACATTTTTTAATTAACATATTATCGTTCTTCCCAACCGGGATTTTGTTCCAAACTTTCTGCCTTTCTAAGTTCACCAAAGGGTATCGGATACAGATTGTATTTCTCCTGCCATTGTCCGCGATTTATTTCCGGACCTCTGGAATAAGTGAGCATATATTCATTTTCGGTACCCGGCACCAAAACGCGTCTCACGTTTATGGTTTTAATTTTCATGAAGGCATCACCACCTGTTTTCCAACGGCGTACATCCCAGAAACGATGACCTTCAAAAGCCAATTCTACCATACGTTCGCGTTTGTAACGTTCTACCCAAGCGTTGCCGTTGGTTTCGGCTCCAAAAAGCGGCATGTTCAGTCTGCTTCGCATTTCGTTGATGGCGTCGTTGGCGCTCATATCAAGATTACCGCCCGGTATTGCCGTTGCATCGCTACCCATATAATTGAATACAGCCTCGGCATAGTTCAGGTAAAATTCACCTAAACGGTAAATGATCCAGGAATAATAGCTGGTTTGTTCGGGGTTAACGACACGATTACCGCCATTCACATACTTTTTCAGATAATATCCTGTTTTGGTTGCATTAACAGTAGGCGCAGCATTTCTTCCACCTTCATAAGTTTCCAGCGGATTAACACTGTAAGGTTCAACTGTAGGCCATGTATCGCCGCTTCTTGCTACCGTCCACGCAAAACGCGGATCCAGATTTTGGTAAGGATTAGCGGGCAAGTTACCGTTGGCTTCGGCTTGAGGCCATGTTTTTCCACGCAAATCCGCCGGTGCGCTATTGTTATACTCGTAAGCATCCACCAGATTTTGAGTAGGGCAATTACCGCCTCTGGTATTCTCGTAACCTACCGGAAAGTTATACATAGCATATTGATTTGTATTACCGGCATGACGGAACCAGATAATTTCGGGCACGTCATAGTGATTTCTGGGTCCCCAGAGACTATTATACGGACTTAACTCAATACCCCAACCCGGCGCATAGTCAATGAGTTCCTTAGATGCTACTGCCGCTTTACGCCACGCTTCTCTTGGATTTTCGGGGTTAAAGAGCGGACTGGCAGCGTAAAGCAAAGTTCTTGCTTTGAGGGCAAGTATCGTCGGGCGGTTCACCCTGCCGATATGCGACCCCGGCTTATCTTCAGCATAACTGATGGGCAAAAATTCCATTATAGCGTCGCACTCGTCCACAATGAACTGGAAAACCTCCTGTACGGGAGTGCGCGTCAAACGATTGGCTTCGTCGTGCGTCAATGTTCGGGTAATCAAAGGCACATTGCCATAAGTTTTTGCTAATTCAAAATGAAAATAAGCCCTCAAAAAACGAGCCTGAAAGGGAAACAATTCGAAACGTTTCCTCATCTGTTCGTAAGGTCTCCCGCTGGAGGATGTATTATACTTGTATATATCAAGCGTTTCGAATACTTTGTCCAATTTTTCAAGAAAATCATTGGCTGCGTATATCCCTGAATAAGAATTATTCCAGGTGTCGCCAAAAGCATTGACACTGCTCCATGCGCCGTTATAGTAACGGTGGATGGATGATAGAGAACTGGTAAAGTCTGCCTCGTCAGTTGCAGAGGCAAGCATGGCGCCTCCATAAAAATCGCCTAAATCGAATCGGACATGTGCATACACTACGCCCAACAAACCTGATACTTCACCTTCATTGTTGAACACCCATTCATCGTCATAAACAGATATTTCATTGTAATCCAGATTTTTGTTGCAACCTGATAATAATCCAATAGAAATGATTATTGATAGGATGAAATAATATTTTTTCATTTTCTTATTGATATTAAATGATTAAAAAGTGATGGACAATCCAACAGATATGGCTTTCAAAGTCGGATAGTTAAAGCCGTACATTTCGGGGTCTCCGTTGAAAGGCGTCCATGTATACAGGTTCTCGCCTCTGACAGATATTTTCAGATCGCTCAGATAATAATTGCCTCTTTTTATTTTCTGTAAAATGGCATCAGGCAATCTGTAATACAGTTCGCAATTGCGTAGTTTCAGGAATGAAGCGTCTTTCAGCCAGAGCGTGCTCGAACGTTCGTTGTTGGGATTATACGAACTCGACAGCGCGGGATATAAAGCATTTGTATTGTCCAATCCCGGCGCCCACCTGTTTTCGTAATACTCAACGGGAATGCTCCTTCCATTGACCATAGGCGCATTATAAATATATTGCTCATCCCATTTGTTGAAGCGCCGCGCGCCTTGAAAGAGTATATTCACGCCAATGCCCTTCCATTCAACACCTGCATTGAAGGCAAAATTGATTTCGGGCAACTGTAAGCTGTAACCAATAGGTTTCTGGTCATATTCGTTCACGGTGTTGTCGCCTTTTTGAACTTTATACTTGGCGTCGCCCGGACGTACTAACGAAAACTCCTGTTGCGGACTGCTGCTGATGTCAGCCTCGTCGCGGAAAAATCCGACATGTTCCAGACCAAACGGCTGATCTACCTTCTTGTCTTTCCACGATAACCAGGTATACGGCACGGGGACTTCAACCAAATCAACAACCTTATTGGTGCCGAAAGTAAACATTCCACCCACATTGGCGAGAATATCCCCAAACTGTTGATGATAATTCAAACCGAGTTCAATGCCTTTGCTGTCCACAATTCCTGCATTGGAATAGCCGGCGCCGATACCTGCCATAATCGTATAAAGTCCTTCGTTATACATCAGAATATTGTTTCTTCTCTGATAAAAGGCTTCGAAAGTGAAGTCAATGCTGTTCAGCAATTGAGCGTCAATACCGATGTTCATTTTATGGGCTGTTTCGAGTTTGAAATCAGGGGTAGGCAAAGTAGACTGCATTCTGCCTCCATACCATGAAATACCTCCATCGGGATTGGTTAATCCGAATGAACCAGCGCCCCAATCGTAGAAGTTCATCCAGATACTTCCATTGCGGGGCACATTATCAGAATGTAACATTCCATAAGATCCGCGTAATTTCAGGTAATTGATGATGTCAACACCTTTGAGGAAGTCCTCTTCGGAAATCACCCAGCCCAAAGATACAGTGGGAGAAAGAACCCAACTTTTGGGATACGAACGGTTTGAACCGGTATAAGTCAGGACAACATCGGCAGCATATTTTTGTGAAATATCATAATGGACATAGCCCATGATGTTTTTCCTGTAAAATGTATTGTATCTGCCCGAACGTACGCTATTGTTGGTGTAATAAATCAAAGAAGCCGCCAGATTGTGGTCGTTGAATTGTTTTTGATAATCAGCCGACAATACAAAATTAAGGCTCCTTGATGTAGAAGTAACCCCTCTGTTAAAACCCAACTGATTCTGCGTGCTGTAATCAGACTCCCTTCTGGTAGCAAAATTTTCTCCTGTATCGTCATAAGTAGGTTTTCCTTCAGAATCAAATACTATTCTATCGCTTGCCCATGAATGGCTTCTGTAACGATTCTCAAAAGCAAGATTATAGGCGTCATAACCGAACCGTGCGGATACGGAAAGACCCTCCACCAATTCGTCCAACGATTGAGTGAGTCTGAAATCAGTATTCAAAGTAACGCCAATACCACGATAATATCCGGATTCTTGAATTCTGGCAATCGGATTTACGATATCTTGGGTGATAAATGTATTGCTGCCGCCCCAAATACCATCTTCGGTTTTCACAGGAAAAGCGCCAGCAGGCAAAAAATTCAGCGTAGTGAACAGGTTATTGGGGGTTAATCCGGCGGGTCTGTTGGTTTCATAGAGGATACCCAGAATATTGGCTTCAAAACTGGTACTTGAAGAAAGTTGTACGTCGAGGTTGGTACGTACATTGGCTTTCGAATATTTCAACTGTGTAGAATATCCGCCTGTTTCCTTATTTTTTTCTGTTCCCTTTAGTAAACCCTGACTGTTGGTATAATTCAGCAACGAGAAGAATCTTACTTTTTCGGTGCTGTTTGAAACGCTAAGGCTGAATACGTCTTCGGAACCTGCATTACGTAATGATTCTTCCTTCCAATTGACATTGGAATACAAATAGGGAAGATTACCATTTCGGAAAGCGTTGAGTTCGTACTGGTTGAATGAAGGGGATAAACCATCGTTTCTACGGGATTCGTTCATTGCTTGTGCATAAGTATATGCATCCACATAATCAGTAAGATTGACGCCAAAAGTTGTTTTATGGTTGTATTTGGCGTTGACCACCAGTTGTGCGTCGGGCGATTTTCCGCGTTTGGTTTTTACATAAATGGCTCCATTAATACCTGTATATCCGTACAACGCAAGGGCAGCCGCGTCTTTCAGAACGGTTACCGACTCTATTTCATCAACTGAGAGACAGTCAATACTACGCGGAAAGCCATCCACCAGGATGATGATTCCTGTTTCACCTGTCAGTGTTTGAATACCCCGAACATTGTAGGAAGCGCCAAAATTAGTACCGCCTACCCATCCGCCATCCCATCCGTTGCCTTTGATTGCGGTAAGTCCCAACAATCGTCCATACAAGGCGTCGTTCAGGCTGATAGCGGCTCGCTGTTCCAATACATCCGAGCCAACTGTCGCTGTTGATGCTGTTGACAGGGTCCGGTCATGAACGATACCGAAACCAAGATCAACTGTTCCCAGATTCAATTTCTCAGAACTCGCCGTCGTTTCAAATTCCTGAGCATACGCCTGAAGAAATCCTCCTATTACAATTAATATGATGCTTAAAATATTTTTCATATATTCATTTTTTTTATTCATGGTTCAACTTCATTACCATCCCGGATTTTGTATCAATCCGTATTTCTTGTTGATCTCGTTTTGAGGGAAACAGGTTAGAAACCATTTATCACTCCATCCTACCGTCCACTCATCTTTTTCCGCGTCATACCTGTTTTCACTGGTCCACCAGACGCGGGGGCGCTGCTTGTTGATCCTTTTTCTATCATAAAACAATTCGGGATACGCTTCGCCTTCACCCAATCTGGCAATTTTTCCATCCTTTCTAAGCGTAAATAAGCCATGCAAGTCTTTGGTAAAATCTTCCTTCAGTTTTCTTCTGACCATATCCATAAATCGGGTATCTTCATAACCCAGTTCACAAGCCCGTTCGCGGAGGATTTCCTTAATCATGACATCTTTATCAGTCCTCACGGCAGAAATGAAATTTTCAATAGGTCCCAAGCCCACACGGTCGCGCACCTTGTTGATCTCAGCCGCTGCAAGGGCAAGACTTCCTGTTTCAGCCAGCGCCTCGGCATAGATGAGATGGAAGGCAGCCATACGGAATATGGGCCAGCTAAACGCTCTTTCACGGGGAAGGTACGAATAATCCATCACCCATTTGGCATTGCCTATCCCATGTGAAAAAGCTTCCAGAGCAATACTTGCGCTTGGCGCATTTCCTCCGGGCCAGATTTGAATCATTTCACCATCTCTAAAGTGAAGCCCTCTCTTTTGAACCCATAAGGTTTCATACAAACGGGGATCGCGTCCATCGTATATATAGCGCCAGTTGCGGGCTTTCACCCAGTCGGGAACAGCATAGTCGGCAGAACCTGATGGATTTGGAATGACATTATAAGTATATAATCCTGTGGTATCAAATGGCGCGCCATCAGCCCAGGGGAACATTTCCATAAATTCGGCGGTAGGCGCCTGATTTCCCCAGGATGCCGAACTTGGTACAAACAAACGATCCCACCATGAATCCTGAGCTTGAACAAAAGTCTCTAAATGAACATACACCAGCTCATTGACGCCCCTGACGGGACCCCTGCCCCAGTAAGCATCGCGAAAGCCTGACATATAACCTGCTTCATCCCGACTTGTGGGTTGAACCAAGCCGTATGGATTTCCTGCTTTTTGGTTTTCGGAGAGGAATAATTCACAGGTTGCTTTGAGATCCTGCCAAAGTTCAGGTTTGTATCCGCCCCACCAAATATGAGGTATTACATTTTCATCCCATGTCGCATTTTTAGCTTCGTCCTGATAATAATGTTCTGTATCGTTAAAAATAGGGCTTGCCGCATGAAGTTGAACCAACATTTTCTGTCCAATAGCCGCAGCCTTAGTGATGCGTCCCCACCATTCTCTTTCGTCACCGGATGGTAATATCCATGGTAATTCAGGTTCAGCAATGGCTTCATCCAACAGTTGAATCATATAATTATACATCTCTTCGATGGTGGCTCGCTCTCTGTAAATCTCATCGTCAGCAGAGAATGCCTTGTCGCATAAAGGAATACCGCCATAATTGCGGAACATTTCCCAATGCTTACCGGCAATGATGACCTTAGCTTCCGCTTTCAACCGCGCTTTTTCAGCATCAGACATATCGGGTACTTTATCAATATTTTCCAGAAAAATATGCCCGATACGCATACCTTCAAAACTGCGTGATTTGACGCCATAATGCCAGCGATTTTGATAGTCGTTGGCAGCGGCGTTGAAATTACCCGAATACCATGCCGAAGTAGCATCACCCCATCCAAGAACGGAATGGATGCAATCCGACAAACCCTCGTACCAGTCGGCGTTCATGTCGGAACTGGTATGAAGTCTGCAGGGAGTGGGTGTGTAATGATAAAGGCTCCACAATTGACGACGCGCCAGTTCAGCTCTTGAAAAGATTGTGTCTAAGGTCAATTCTACGCCTTGAGGTTTATCAAGCGCCTTGTCGCCAAATTTTAAGTCGTCTATACACGAAGATAGCGCTCCTGCGACCAACGCTGATACTATGATGATAATGATTGATGATTTTTTCATTTCTGAATGATTTTATTATTAAAAACTGACACGAAATCCAAAATTGAAAACCCTTGTAGGCGGGTATCTGAAAAATTCCTGCCAACCGCCGCCTGATGTTTCAGGGTCATTGGCTTTATATTTTGTCAGGGTAATCAAATTATATCCTGTCGCATAAAAACGTGCTTCGCTGATATAAGGAACAGCGCTTACATCAAAATTGTATCCCAACTCTAAGTTTTTCAGTCGGGCAAAAGATGAATTCACCAAATAAACCGATGAAAAATTAGCATTGTGATCTCTGTTGGTAAAGGATATACGTGGAAATGCAGCATTTGGATTGTTCTCGGTCCAACTGTTATCGGCAACCCACTGTAAAAGGGCTGCATTGTTCATGCTTCCAAAGGCGGGACGGTAAGCGCCTGCCAAATCGCGGTTGGTCTTTGTGGCGCCTATCCACAACATGCTAAAATCGAATCTTTTATATTTAAAACTCATGTTCAATCCAAAGTTGTACTCCGGATAATTGGGATATCCAATCGCATGAACATCTTCGTTGTCTACTTTGCCATCGCCGTTGAGATCAACAAATACACAATCGCCGTCTTTTAATTCTATACCATGATCCGGAAACTTGAATTTTTCATTCTGAATAGCTTGTAGTATTTCAGGATACTTGCTGTTTCCATATTTGGCGGGCACTTGACTAAGGTATTCATTTTCTATTCCTTCATGATAGAATCCGAAAAATTCACGACCGAACGGCTGACCAACCTTTGTACCTGTGGAGCTCAAATAATCATATCGTGGCGTAACTTCAAGCATTTCCACTCTTTTATTCCGTGTGAACGCCATATTGGGCGAAATGGAATAACTGAAATCGCCGAACTTTTCAGCCCATGAGAGCACGAGTTCGTATCCCCAGTTGTCCACTATACCATAGTTAATTGCCGGAACGTTAGGAAAAGCAAAATGGGTGGGAATGTTGGCGGAGGGTGTAATGAGAATATCCCATCTGTGTTCCTTGAAAACATCCACATTTAAACCCAAACGATTGTTCAAAAACTTGGCGTCTAAACCAATGTTCTGTTTGCTGGACTTTTCCCAACTCACATTGGGATTACCCATGCCAGCTTCACGCACATTGGGTTTTTGCGCAGAGCCTCTATCTAAACCGAAGACATAACCTCTGATACCCGCTGCGGCAGCCCATGAGCCTCCACCGCCTTGATCCCAGTCGGTCACAGCGCCGGGAACTGAATAAGAGTATGAAGCGGGTAAATAAACAAAACGCCCTACGCCACTGTCGTTTCCTACCAGACCATAAGAATATCTGATTTTCAGGTAATCAACAATACTCTGGCTTTTCAGGAAATTTTCCTCTGTGAGCACCCATCCGACTGATGCAGCGGGGAAGAAACCATATCGTTTACCGGAAATAAAGTTTTCCGAGCCGTTGTAACCCATGTTCAAATCCACTAAATATCTCATTTTGTAATCGTAGGTTATACGAGCCACCATACCGATATATCCGTTCGGAATATCCGCGTAACCATTTGAAGGATAATATTTTTTGGTTTGGTTGTAGTTCAAGAGCGCCGACACATTGTGATTTTCAAAGAATCTGCGGCGATAGTTGAAACTGATGTCAAAATACCAGTCGCGTCCATAAGAGGTATTTTCAGAGAAATCCCCCACCCAGCCGTCGTCTATCTTTTCCAATTCATAACCGGTAATTTTATCGTTGCCGTCTAATACCGGAAGCGGACGATATCTGGGTACTAATGGATTACCGCTGCTTTGATAAATTTTGTTGAGTGCAAATCTGTTGTTGTAAGCGCCTTTAAACTTCACTTCCAAACCGGGTGTGATCATATCCAATTTCTGGGTAAGAATAAGGTCGAAGTTCAAAATATTGGCTACCTCGTTTCTAAAGCCACGTCCATAATGGGTGGAAAGACCATCTCTGGTTAGCCACAAAGGTACCAGAGCCGGATTGTAAAGAACCCATTTTCCATCCACAATACCGGCGCCCGACATGGGGGCTGCTTCGGTTAAATAGCGGAATATGGTACCTTCACGATTGTTGCCATCAGGACCGCCATTTTGCCAACCGTCGTTGGTACTGTTTCTGTCTTCAATTCTTCCGCCAAGACCAATGCTGATCACGGTGGTATTGGTCAGGTCAATATCCAGATTCGCACGGTAATTGTACCGGTTGTATTTAAAGTTTTCTCTGGGGTCGGATGCGAAAGTCTTGAACAAGCCGTCCTGATACAGTCTGCCCACTGAAACAAAGTATTTCGCTCTTTCAGTTCCTCCCGAAACATTGATGTTGAACTGATTTTGCAGCGCATATTTTTCCAGAATATAATCCATCCAGTTCATTGACGGATACAGCACCGGCTGGTCTTTCAAGCGATAGTGTTCGATAGCCTCATCAGAAAACATTTGTTGATCCTTAGTCAAGCCATCCCTTGCCTGTGCCTCGTTATAAGTTTTAGCATAAACGTAACTTTCGGCAAAATCAACAATTTTGGTAGGTTGTTGTATACCTAATGATGCCGAGGCAGTTACTTTAGCTTTTCCTGTTGTGCCGCGTTTTGTAGTTACCAGGATCACACCGTTAGCTCCGCGTACTCCGAATACCGCTGTAGCGCCTGCATCTTTAAGGATAGATATATCGGCTACTTCGTTGGGGTCAATCTGCGTAAAACTACGTTCTACGCCATCAACTAAAATCAATGGGTTCGACCGGCCTTCCGACAGCGAACCAACACCGCGGATGTAAACCGTAGGGTCGTCGTAACCGGGCAAACCCGAATATTGAATTGCCGCAAACCCGGGCAAACGACCTGCCAAAGCATTACCAAGCGAGGTTGTCGGCGATTTCAACAATTCTTCGGTATTCACGCTCACAATAGAACTCGTAACGGATGCTTTGGTTTGTACGCCATAACCAATTACTACTACTTCTTCCATCGTTTGTCCCTGTTCGGACATCACAACGTCAATCACACGCCGGATGCCTACTGGTTCTTCTATATCGGCATAACCAATAAAGGTAAATCGCAGCGTTGTCTCAGCATTTGGCACATTGATCTGGTATCTGCCATTCACATCCGTTGATGTGCCCATATTGGACCCCACCACTCTTACGGTTACTCCCGGCATCGGACCATCAATGTCGCTTACTGTACCGCTGATCGTAATTTGCTGCGCAAAAACCGTTGAAGTACAGAAAGATAATAGAAAAACACATAAACAAGTTATGGTCTTCCATACGTTCATTTTTTTATTCATAGAACTACTCATGTTAAATTAACTAAATTT